>UMLL01023409.1_pt1 | contig 20055 bp, 10 predicted proteins | sample 1966591 | NCBI WGS metagenome assembly UMLL01 (sample SAMEA4836200, study PRJEB28245) | human gut metagenome | biome: gut microbiome; material: fecal sample | place: Denmark | collected 2008 | reverse complement strand
GTTCCTCATAAAGGTAACTGGAAGTGTTAAAGAGATTTTCTTTCAGTGCTGCGTCGACATCGCCCTCAACATCCAACTTATTGATATAATGCGGAATACCGCCCGTAATGCCGTAAATAAGCGCCTGATTCTCATTCGTAAGATTGGGATTGAAAACCGTCATTTCCTTATAGGTCAACGCCTGAATTTTATACTGTCCTGTTCGTCTGCCGTACAACGGGCTTTCATAACCAAGCACCTGATACTCCATAAAGCTCATGGAAGATCCGCAAAGAATAAGAAACAGGTTGCTGTTTGCCCAGGTATGGTCAATAATATGCTGTAAACGGGAAGAAATCGACTTGTTTGCCCTTGCGAGATACGGATACTCATCAATGACGAATACCAGTCTTTCAGTTTCAGCCATGCGTGTGATCTCAGCAAATGCCGCATCAAAGCTCGGATACACGGGGGCAGTTTCCGCACCCGGATGCTCCTTTTCATAGATTGCTTTGGAAAGCGCCTCAAGATTCTCTTGGGAGGTTGCATTCAACGCCGAAAAGAACACCGTAGGTTTATCTTTGCAGAATTCATTGATCAATGCCGTTTTACCGACACGGCGCCGGCCGTAAACTACAAGGCATTCAAATCCACTCCTTGTATACCGCTTATTCATATCGCCGAGCTCTTTTTCTCTGCAATAAAACATAAAAGCACCTCTTTACAAACTTATGAGTTACTAACTTACGAGTTTATTATACATTGCTTTTTGGGGATTGTCAAGAGGATATGCTGTAAAACTTTTATGTTTAAATATGAGAAAGCGCCGCCGAAGCGACGCCTTCTCTATGCTGCTTTTTGCTCTGTTTTCTTTAGCCTTTCACAAAGCGCAGTATTCCTTTTTAATCCCTGGAGATTTCGAATTGCGTATTCAAGCGCTTCCCTATCGCCGACAAATATCAGCTTGTGCTTTGCACGGGTCATCGCCGTATAAAGAAAATTTCTGTTCAACAAAACAGAGTGATAATTGGTGATTGGTATGATAACAACAGGAAACTGATCACCCTGTGATTTATGCACGGTTATCGCAAAGCTATGCTTAAGCTGGTCAAATTCCTTTTTTTCGTATTCCACGGGAATCCCGTCATAATCTACAAGTAACCTTCCCGTTTTGCCCGACACAATTTTTACAACACCCTTATCGCCGTTAAAGATATTCTTATCGTAATTGTTCGAGGTCTGCATGACACGGTCGTTTTTACGGAAGCGATGCGCTCCGAACCGGATTTCATCCTTTTCATCAACCAAAGCATTTACCGTGTCCTGCAAATCGGGATTGATCTGATCCACGGAAACAAGTGTCTTGACCCTCATAGGGGATAATACCTGAACCTTATCCGCACTTCTGCCGCAGGCCGCATATTCCTCATAATAGACCTTCAGCAGCATTTTCTTGAGGCGATTACAGTTCTTATCGTCGGATGAATCCGGAACATTGTAGAATACACAGTCCGAATGTCCGAAATCAAGCTCCGTGCTACCTTCAAGAACTCGATTGGCGTTATCCAGAATGGTCCTGCGGGCTCCGTGACGAAAAGAACGCTTCAACGCCGTTACCTGGAATATTCCGCTGTTTATCATATCATGCAAAACCTCACCAGGGCCTATGGACGGCAGCTGATTGACATCCCCCAAAAGCAAAAGCTGTGTGTCACTGCAAACAGCTCGCAACAGCATTGCCATTGTATCAATGTCAACCATCGACAACTCATCCACAATAACGAAATCATACGGCAGCGGATTATCTTCGTTCAGCGTGAGCGCCGGAAGCGCCGGATTATATTCTATCAGTTTATGAATTGTCTTGGCTTCCTTGCCGGTTGACGCCTTCATGCGTTTCGCCGCCATACCGGTAGGCGCAGCAAGAGCAATCTCGACACCTGAAATGCGGCATATTTTCGAAAGTTTTTCCATAACCCCGATAATAAACCGCACTGTTGTGGTCTTGCCGCATCCTGCGCCGCCGGTCAATATAGAAGTCTGATTGCACAGTGCCATTTCAACCGCTTCTCGCTGTAACGGATCCAACTCCACTTCAAGCTCTTCCTGAATCTCGGCAACACATGCCTCGATTTTTTCCTTCGGTACGGCTGCATACCTTGACTTGACATCAATCCGTGCACGAAGAATATCGGCAACCGTCTTTTCACTCTCATACCGTTTTTTCGAGTATACACGCTCCCCTTCCGTTACGATCTGACCGTTTGAACGGCATCGGGCAACAGCGGCATCAATGTGCCGTTTGCTGAGCGAGCCTTTGATTTCTCCGCTTTCTTTCAAAAAGGCATTGCAATCCTCGGGCAAGCGGTTGATTATCAGAAATGTATGCCCCTTATTCCCAGCATAATCATTCAGGACATATAGAAGCGCCGTGTCTACCCGTTTCGGTTCATCTGCACTAAAATCCAGATCCTTTGCAATTCTATCCGCAATCGCAAACGGGACCAGTTTATTTTCGCACAATACATACGGATTTTGCCGTATCATTTCAACCGATTCAAGCCCGTATCTCTCATATACCGCATCAACAATTATCTCTTCGATATCGTACTTGGAAAGAAAGGCCTTCAGGTCGGCGGCTATGCGGTACTTTTTCAATCCAACACTAAGCGCCTGCATCTCGCCTTGCTTTGTTTCCCATACGCACAGCGTTTGAGGCTCGTTTTCTATCATCTGCACAACGCCGACACCGTAGGTCTCTACCAGCCTCTTTGCCCGTGTTCTCCCAAACCCGTTTATACTAGCAATGATATCCACAAGAATACACGGCGTTTCGAAATCACATACCGTATACTTCTCGACCTTAAACTGCCACGGCCAGTACCGACCGTTATCTCTGTATTCCCACTCTCCGATGATTTCCACAATGTAATCCTCTTCAGCATTCATCAGATTGCCGACAACGGAAACGCTCATAGGATAGTCAGGATTTCGATACTTTTCGGGTATCGGATTGCCTTTTACCACTTCAAGCGCCACGATTTTAAAACCGCTTTCCATACGATGAAAAATGCGGCTGACTCTGCCTTTGATTTTCACAATAAAAGCCTCCTTACTAAATTACTGAACTTGCAACAGCAATTTAGCAGGAAGCTCATTCAAAAGCAAGTAAATTACATCAGAGCAACGCGGCAATCAGTTCGGCGGCTTCTTCCGCCCCCTCAGCGATATCGGCGATTTCGGAGATATCAATGTCCGCCTCAACATTAATTTCCGGCTCAATCGGTTCTTCCACAACATCCACATCGCCGAAATCTGCGTCAACATCGATTTCCGTATCTCCGTAATCCTCAATATCCCCGATATCCTCTTTGGCACCCTCATATTGTGCGGCATAGTCCGCCATATCCTGAACATCGTCATTTATCATATTTTCGAATTCCTGCGCGTCCGGGATATCATTAATTTCCGATATTTCCTCGGGTACTGATTCGGCATCTGTATCGAACTCCGGTTCATTATCGGGCTCAAAATCGTCAAAGATATCGCTTTCATTGCCGGCGTCCCCGGTATCTTCAAGCTCGACATCCTCGCTGTCTATATCGTTATCGATCTGCGTGTCCGCCCCGTCACGTTCTTCGCCATCCGGTTCGAGGATCTCCAGCTCGTCTGTATCGGAAGAAACAGCGTCATACTCCATATCGTCGGCATCTATGTCCTGCTCTTCAACATCGTCAATATCGGTAAATTCGTTTTCGCCGGATTCATTGTCCGGCTCTGCTCCGTCCGACTCCTCCCTAGGTTCTTTGTCGGGATTATCTTCGTCTTCCTCTTCATTTTCTACGGCATCCGACTTGGAATCCTGCTTTTTGTCCTCGCCGACCTCTTCTTCAAAAATTTCACTGTCGCCGGCCTCGGTTTTATCGCTGTCCTTTTCATCATAACCGTCGTCGGATTCATTGTCCGGTTCATCTTCGGTTTCTTTTATCTTTTCGTTATTTTCCGGCTCGTAATCTTCCCCGTCGGTATCTGTATCCACTTCAAATGTATCGTCAGGCAATCTATCTGTCGGTTCGTCCGCAGTTATATCATTTTCGGTCGTTTCATTACCGCCGACTTCATTATCATCGTATTCCTCGTCGGTTTCTTCCTGCGGTTCTCCCCCCTCGGAGCTTTGAAATTCGTCCGGCCCTGTATCCTCCGATGACTCGGATTCAGCGTCATCCGGCACTTCTGTATCCGTATCCGCATTGATTTCCGTCAATTCGAGCTCCTGCTCTTCCGGCTGCAGTTCTTCTCTATCCTCAATTTCCGGTTTATCCTCAGTCTCCGGCCGTTCTTCCGGTTTATCAGTTTCGGCTTCCTTTTCCTGAGTCTGTTCCTGCTCCTCCATGTCTGGTTTATCGGTTTCGGCTTCCGCATCCGCTTCTGCCAATTCCACATCCGGATTCTCGATATCCGGGGAAGTTTCTGCGTCGGGATTTATGTCGGTTTCATTATGGTCGATTTCGACTCTATCGGGAATCGTTTCTTTATCCACAGGATCAACCTCTTCCTGTCGGAAAGCATCGACAATATCCTTGAAAGAGTGTATCTCACGCCCCTCCGATCCGATTCCGACAGATCGCAGAAACACATCCTCTAAAATGCTCTTGCGTGAACTGCCCATCTCAAGCATTTTTCCTACGATTTCGCCCTTCGCCCGACTCATTGCACTTTTATATCCTTCGGCCGTCATTTTACCGCTTTGATAGTCGCTGCGTATTTTGCCGAGCTCTCCTACCGTCTTCCCGAAATCCGAGAGCATCTCGGTAGGCGTCATCCGAGCAAAGCTTTTCATTGCTTTGCTGTCGATTCCGTATTTTTCATAAACGCTATTTTTGATGAAGCTTTCAACTGCGCCTCTGCCGACACTGTTCTGGGCGAAATCACCGGGGCCGGTATAGGTTTCTCCCGTCTCCTCCGGTGTTTCTTCTCCGGTTTCTTTATTCTCGTCATTGCTCTCAACCGAGTCCACAACCTTTTCAACATCTTCCTTTTCAAAGTCTTTTTCAAGAATCTCTTTGAGAACATCGTTCAGCGATGCCATATGATCAACTCCTTTTTTGCAGTTTTGAGTTAATCTGACCGACGCCGTATAAAAAAGCAAGTAAATATGGCTCTATACAAAGAAAAAGCGTTTCGGTGTCCGGTCCGAAACGCTTTTTCTTTATAAAAGATGTTTATTCTTTTCTTTTTGATATTCAATGTATTCTTGCTTTTCTTCATTGCCGGCTTACCGAATGGTTTTCTTTCCGCAATCTGGGCTTCTGTCCACTTCTCCAACATGTTCAAAAACAAACTTGCAGCTATCACAAGCATATATCATTCTCTTATACCTCAATTCCCATTTTATGCAGCCATTCGTTCTTCTCTTCGACCGTAGGCGCAGCAAACATTTCCCTTGCCTTTTCGGTATCCTGCGTAAATGCAATCGGGTACATATGCCGAATATCCTTCGGAAGCTCCTCCGGTATACTTTCAACATTCAACCTGTATCTTTCGGCAGATTCTTTCCCGAATTCCGTTATATCCAAAGCATGAAGATAACACAGAAAAGAATGCTCCATAAGCGGAAAGATCTGCACACACAAGTAATTGCGGTCCGTTGTGCGTCTCAACCAGAAACTCTCTCCTATCGTATACCATTTATCTATCACACTGTCCGGGAGTTCTCCCACAAAATCATTGCCATTATTGCACATACCGCACCTCCGTAAATGCAGATATATTATATCACATCAAAAAGCATCCGTCAACACCTCCTGTTGCGTTTTTTGAACCTGTTTTTCCTCTTTCAAAACGAATTGTTCCGATATTTAATATAAAAATCGCTCGATTTTGCATCCAATTGCGCCTATAACCACTTGACTTTTTCAATTTGTTGTTTTATAATAAAGTTGCACATATCAGATAAAGGAGGCGTTGCAATGACCGACAGCGTTGATATGCGCAGCATCATCAGCGAAATACTTCGAAACGGAAAAATTGACGGTTTTATTCCTATGGACGAAATCAAGCGTGTCCAATCGGATTATGACCTGAGCAATGAAAAAGTAGAAGAAATTTTGCAGAAAATCAGAGCTGCCAATATTGACCTGATCGAGTCCGATGAAGACGAACTAATTGAAGAAGAAACGGGCAAGAACAGTTCAGAAACGGAACCGAAAGGGCAATCCATTCCGGTTGATCCGACAAAAGCTTATTTTCACGAAATAAGGCAATTACCGACGCTCACAAAGGATGAGATGTTCGCATTGGCTTACCGTATGCGGGACGGAGATCCGCGTGCGAGAGAAAAACTGATCGAAGCCAATCTGCGTCTTGTTATCAACATTGCAAAGCATTACAGAAACTACGGCGTTCCCTTCCTCGATCTCATTCAGGAAGGCAACATCGGGCTTATCCGCGCCGTAGAAAAATTTGACCCTTCCCTAAACTTTCGTTTCTCCACTTATGCTACCTGGTGGATCAAATTCGGCATACGCAAAGCATTGTCCGAACAAGGCAAAATAATCCGCATTCCGAACTATATCGTTTCCAATGTTACAGCGCTGAACCGTGTCCGGAATCAGTTTTATCAGGAGCACGGCCGCGAGGCAACGGCAAAGGAACTGTCAAGCAGCACCGGCATCGCGTTATCCAAGGTCAAAGATATGCTGACGCTGATTCAAGAGCCGCTTTCGCTTGAAATGACGCTCGATAATGACCGTGAAACACGGCTGATGGACTTCATAGCCGATGAAACTGCGGAAACAGATCCGGACAAGGTCTGCCAGCTGAAAGAATTCCGTTGCCATTTTGAAAAAATGATGAGCGTTCTCGGCGAACGGGAGCGAAAGATCATCAATATGCGGTATGGCTTTGCCGGCGAGAAAAAATCAACATTTGCCGAAATCGGGCGAGAACTCGGTGTCACGAGAGAACGGGTCCGCCAGCTTGAAGCAAAAGCCATATTAAAGCTCCGCAAAACGGAGTATTATCAATCGGTTCAAAGCTTTTTTGGACCGTGAGACCGAAACGGAGGCGGACAATTGTCTGCTTCCGTTTTTTATTGACTCTCTGATATACTGCGTAAATCTCCAAAATCACTTACAACCAAATTGGTTATCGGATACAATTATAATGTTTGCGTTATCGAAAGATGCGAAGTCAGCGGTGACAGGAACACCGCAAAAAGAAAAAATCTATATTGCCATAAATGCGGGTAATCGCTACCCCCTTTTGAAAGCACACTTCCATGCCCAAAAGCAGCAGGCTTCTTAATTTGAATCCTGCTGCCTTGTTGTTTTTTTGTACTGTTATTTGACAGAGTGTTTTTTCTTTTTACCGATAACGGTTACTCCGATAACAGCGTCGCCGCTGATAGCCAAAATTGCAAACCACAAAGCAAGGTTGCTGTTGTCGCCGGTCTGGGGGCTTTTTGTCTCATTGACGGTGTTTGTCGCTATGATTCCATATTGACTTAAATGGGTTGTTTCAAATACGATATAGCCGTTTTCTACCGTAGCAGACATTGTTTCTTTAATTTCGCCGTTCAAGATATAGGCAACTTCGTATTTGTTATAGTCTTTCAAATCGTCCGGCAGAGCAATTCTGATCTTCATTTTGGTATCGCTGATTTTTACCACATTGTTGTTTCCATCCAACACATTGATATCCGCAATGAATTTCACATTCTTGTCTGCCAAATCCTTCTTGACTTCGACCGGTTTGATATCCAATTTATAATCCTTGCTGACTTCCTTGGCAAATTCGATTTTTGCCTTTATATCTCCCGTGCTTTGGATTTCCTTTACCGTATCATTACTGGGATTTTCCGGCTTCCCGGAGGTTTTTGCCCAAGAGGCATAAAGAGTTACGTTTTTATAGCGCTCATAACCCGAATCTTCCGTAATTAATGTTTATAGGCTCACTGTCAACAACTTCGACATCCATTTTTCCTTATACCTGTGTAAATTAGAAAACAGTCATATAATAACCTATAAAAACTCCGGATGCATTATTGAAAGTTCGCTTTTTTGTAAATCTTTTAAGGTTGTTTTCCGATCGGTTTTATGATATAATGTATTAAAGTGCATGTGATTGCGGGTGAGAAAATGAACACATACCGAATAGCCGTTTGTGACGACGATCCGGTCATGAGAGAACAATTGCATTCTTTCTGCAGGGAGCTGCTGGACGGAGAAAGTATTCCGTATGCGATAACAGCTTTTCCCTCTGCCGCGGAACTTGAGAAAAGGATGAATTCTGATGTCGAGAAACCGTTCAATCTGCTTATCTTGGATATTCAGATGAACGGCATGACGGGACTGGAGCTGGCGCGTTCTCTGCGAAGCAAGGACGACCGTATTTCAATTATATTTGTGACCGCATGCGACAATTATCTTTCCGAGGGCTATGATGTACAGCCCATTCATTTTCTTCTTAAACCGATTTGCCGGGAAGCACTGGCAAATGCAATCCGTACGGATCTTAAATTGAATTACTTACCCAAAGCAGTCACGCTTAGCATCGGTAATAAGATACTGCATTTCTCCGTGTCGGAAATACGTTATGTAGAAAGTTATAACCACAACATAATCATTCATCAAAGTTCCGGAAACAGCAACACCTATTATCTTTCTCTTACCGAGTTTGAAAAACAGCTTCCAAAAGGCCATTTTTCACGTTGTCATAACAGCTTTCTGGTGAATCTGAGCAGAGTAAAGGAAATCGGACGGACGGACCTAACGCTTCGAAATGGTGATATGCTTCCTGTGGGGCGTACATACTATAAAGCCTTTCAAAGCGCATTTATACGATATATAAATCAATAAAAACAGCGGGTGTCATTTTCAAATGAATGACACCCGCTGTTTTTATTATTTTTTCGGAATTCTTAAAGCGGTCTGAACAGTAAAAACATTTTCATCCGAAATAAAAATATCCAGCATACTGTGATATTTCTCTGCGACAGCGTTCATAAGCTTTAATCCAAAGCCATGACTTTCCTTTTCATCCTTTGTAGAAATATACTGCCCGTTCTTATCCTGTTTTGGCTCTTCAATAAACGAATTCTCACATTTTACGGCGAGAAAACCGTTTCGTTCCTCTGCCTTGAATCGGATAAAGCTTTTTTCCGTGCAGCGCGAGGCCGCCTCTATAGCATTATCCAACATATTCATAAGCAGCGCGCACAGTTCATTTTCGGAAATCGGAATCTCTGCGGACACCGAAGCAGTGGCATCAAATGATATTCCCGCCCGTGCCGCTCTGTAGGCAGCATCCTGCAAAATAGCATTGACAACGAAATTTTTGGAAAAGTGTGTTTGCGCCAGGTGCTCGCACTGTCCTCTCATATCCTGCAGCATTTTGCCCAGAGTTTCATAGTCTCCCTTTTTGTAAGCCGACTCCAAGGCAACAATTCTGTGTCTTTCCTCATGCCTGATTGCCTCACTTGCCCTCATTTTGCTTTCGATGGCACGATATCCGTCCAGAATCAGCTGATTGTGCAGGCGGAGCGCCTGTGTTTCCGTTCGCTGCGTGACAAAGGCGCACATCACTGCATATGTAGAAATTACAGCACAAACAGCAGTCAGCCAAACGGTAATCCAATACAAAAGTTCCCCATAATGCCCAAGCTCAACTGTATCACGGAACATCTGCACGATATATCCTGCAAGATACCCATTTACGGCGGCAGATATTCCGAAAGCAATCAACAGTGTAGTAAAGCTGACCGCCGTAGTGATTCCAAAATACTTCCAAAATTTCCGCTGTCGGTTCATTGCAAGAAAGAGAATCAGTAACAGTATAAAGAAGAAGCCAACCTCCCGGCGGATAAGAAAATCGACCAACCGGTTATTCAGGAAGAAATAGCCCATTCCCTTTGTAATCCACTGTGCCGTAAGACCGGCAGCCGAAAGAAGCAGCGGAATCAGACTCCAGTCGGGCTTTTTGTGTGCAACTCCCAAAAGAAATATACCCGCCACAAGAAGTGAAATCGCTGCGGTTACGCCGGCGGGAATTCCGTAAAAATTAGCATATGCATAGCTCTCAGTCGCATCGTATTCTACTGGTACAAAGCGAGCAGCCGGAGGAAACACCAAGCTGGTTGTACTTTTAACTACACATGTCATTGTGACATGGCATTCTTCATTTCTCGGCATAGGAATTACTGCCTGTGTCTGTCCCGCTGCCCCTGCAGGGACAGCGGACGAGGAGTGCCATACCTCAACTCCGTTGATACAAACCGTAAGCTCCAACCCTGCCGTTTCAAACACCAGATTCCCGTTTTCCTCTGTCGGCGGAAAAACAGTTTCAAGCCGAAAACTCTCCCCTGTTTGAGGCACAACGGTATAATCCAACGAACTTTCGGAGCCGTCTGTCTCAATTTTGACAGAAGACTGCCAATCAATATAGCGAATCGACATGTCCGTCTTAATAAAAAACTGCAGAAAACACATTGTCCCCAAACAAAGCAGTATAAAAACGGCAGTACAAACAACCTGCAGGCAGCGTTTCATATTCGAAATTTCATTCCTTTCCATTCAACTTCATAACTCGGAGCGCCGAACTTTTCATCATTATTTTACTGGCTTTTTTCTCGTTTTGCAAGAGATATTTCACGTTTCACCCCGTCTACAGCGTAAACAACCGATATACAGCGTAAACGACACGACAGAGGCCGACATAATTTGATATAATGTAAGAGAGGAAGTATAACAGAATACTTTATGATTTGCTGCGTCAAATCCCCGCCCGAAAACAATCTTTCCCCCGTGAAAAGAAAAGGAGGACTCTCTATGTACAAAAAACTCATTCTGAAGCGCTCGCTATGCGCGCTGCTGTCGGTCATAATGATCGCAGTATGTCTGCCCCTGTCGGTCTTTGCCGCCGACCCGAGTGAGCCGCAGTTTTCATCGGATGCCGCTAATACTCTGATGAAAAACACAAAACCCGCCGGCTTTGACAATACAACCAACCCTTACGGGTATGCTGTCGGCCGTCCCTTTGCAATGGTTGAAAAAAACGAACTGCTTTATTTTGAGACATACGGCACATCCGCAACAGGCAAAATTGCGGATGTAGGAACCCCGGAGTCTCTCAAGAACTTTATTTCCAAAAAAGGAACCGCTTCCGATGCCTCTCTGCCCAATATGGACATCAGTGCGCTTCAGACGTACTATGCGTTTGTCCAGTCCGTTTCCTTTGACCCGTTCGGCTCAGGCAGGAGAGACCATGTTGCCTATGTAGGTCTTGATAAGTCGGATAAGCAGGTCTATCTTCATATATATGATACAAGAACGGGAGAATATAAAGGCAAACAGTGGGTCGGCGAAATGAACTGGATGTTTGACAACAAAGGCCTTATTCGTGCTCTAAACCTTGAAACCAACGCCTATCTGAACATTACCGCAGGCGACTTTGACGGAGACGGCAAGGACACGCTGATCATCTATGTTCCGCACACAAAACGCTCGACAGGTTTGATGCAGACTTTTGATTACGAACCTTTTGTCGGCTGCTTTCTGTATGAATATTCCTTTACCGGCAAAAACAGCTTTGTATTATTAAATAACACAAGCATTATGGGAGAAGGCAAAAAACTCGGCTTCGGCAATGATATGCTTCATGACTCCTACAAAAAATTATATCACACCACTGTTGGAAGTCCCACGGACCAAGGGGCAAATGGTGACAGCATGGGTGGAAGCTCTGGCCCAACCTTTGACAACCGATTTCATAAGCTGGGCGTAGACATGGTGGTGGGCGATTTTAACGGCGACCAAATCGATGACATCGCCGTGCTGTCCTATTTCTTCATAAACAATGTAAACAGTCGCAATTTGAATCTATATCGTCCTCAGGTAAAAATTAAATATGGAAAAGCCGGCGGTAGTTCTTCCGGCGGAGGCTCCTCGTTTGTGGACGGCGATGCCGATGAAAAATTCTATGTTTGCCCGGAGGGAGAAGTCCGAAATAATGTTGTTTTTAATAGTAACAGCATGAACGCCTGCAGCATCACGGCAGGAGACTTCAACAACGACGGATATGAAGATATCCTTGTTGCGGGCTTACGTGCCAGTGTCGCTGGTATCACTTTGTCTGTTGCATCGACTTCTTCATCCGAAATTGCATATACAACGCTCCTTAATAACGGAAACAGAGGCTTTGTACAATCCGAATATAAGGTGATGGCTTCCAACGGTTGGACGAAGGCCGGTTCCAGAACTAAAGAAGTTGTTTCGCCTTTAGCGGTAGAGGCTGTTGCTTTTAACGGTGCGAGCGCCGCAGATTTCGTCTTTATCAACGGCACGCTGTACAACTATAATGCCCAGACCGGAGAACTTTACAAGCTCACTTCAAACGAATATTCTTTCCGCACAAACTCAAACGGCAGAACAAACAACTTCTGGTTTGAGGGCGAGATCGGCGGTAAGACAGAATTCTTCCGCTCGGTTGCCGTCGGAAACTTTGACGGCAACAATGCAGGACGTGAGCAGATTGTGTTTGTAACCTCTGCCGAAACCGGTAACGAGGATAAATATTCCTTCAGCAAGGGTATGATTTCCGCAACCTATCCGGATACAAGCGACAGCTATGAGGCGGCAAACGGCTTTGACCTGACATTGTCATACTGGAGTCCGAACGAAGCGTACGGTGATTACTACGGCTGTACGGCTCAGGTACTTCTCACCGCCTGCGACAGAAACCAGGACGGTGTTATAGCCAAATATAAGGGCGTAAGCTATGCCTACAGCGACCCGGAGGTCAAGGCAGTCATACAGGCTGCGCCGTATTTCTCCGCGCTGAGTGACTCCGGCGAAAACGAAACCGCATATACAATCACAGAGAGTTTCGAGTTGGAGCAGTCTTCATCGAACAATGTTTCCTTCAGCGTCGGAATGTCTTACTCTTACGGAGGGCTTCTCGCCCCCGTTGAGGTGAACATCTCGGCAGGCTACTCGCTTGAATGGAGCAAAACCTATTCCACGGCTCTGCAGAAGGAATATTCCCTGACGGTTAAGGCACGGGCGTACAACACGGTGCTTGTGTCCAGAACGCCTGTATTTATCTACGCCTATGAGATACTGGACGAAAACGGCAAATGGTCGGGAGATACCGCCATAACGCTTTCCATTCCGCAGCAGCCGGTATATCAGCAGCTGAGCGTTGACGACTACAACGGCTTTGTTGATGAGTATAACGGTTATATGAATAACAAGGACTATCATGCCGTCATAAGGGAATCGGATAAGACAGACAAAGATAAAAAATACTATTATCCCTTGGTAAAAATAGATAAAGCGGCAAACTGGCTTGACGGAAACGAGGGCAACCCGTTTATGTACAATCAGCTCGGCTGGGGCGTTTACAGCCATTTGGGTGCAGAGCAGCTCAGTCAGCTCGCCATTCGACTCGGACATAACGGCGGTCTTAACGAGGTTTCGTGGCAAAAAAGCAATATAAAATCCGTTTCCGAAGAAATGTCGCACGGTTTTTATTTCAACTTCTCCATCAGCTACGGCGTGTTCGGCGACGGTATCCTATTCTCGCACGATGTGGGGTTTGAAACAAGCCTTAACTACAGCAACGGCTCGGGCGTATCCACCACAACGACATCGTCCGAAGGCTGTACCGGCGTGGTCAATGATATCGACGGTCCGGATCTTGCCTCAAACGGAATCCCTCAAAACGTATACACGCAATATACCTTTGACTGGACGCTCGGTCAGTGGTTCCGACACCTTTACGGCGATGAAAACAACAAGACCATCTTTATAGGCTATAACTTGACAAATCTCAGTGCTCCTTCACCGGCAGTGGTCGACCTTGAGGCAGAACTGCTTGACGAAGACGAGATACGCCTTACTTGGTCGCAGCCCGATAAAACTCCCGGCTGGCCGGATGCGGAGGGCTACTATCTTTATCAAGTTGAAAACGGTGAATATAACAGGATTTCAAATCTTATTCCTGTCGGCACGACCTCTTATGACATTTCCGGACTTAAAACCAATACAGAGTACGAATATGTGCTTACAACCGTTTGCAAGGTAGACGGAAAGGATAAGGAAAGTGCCTGGTCAAACTCTGCAACCATAACAACAGCAAAGAGAGACTATAAGGTCAACTATAAAATCGACAACGAGAAAGCCGCCGATATCAGTGTGCGGCACCTCGGCAATGTTAATATTAAATCGGGCGATGAGATCAATGAAAGCGATATTATTAAAATCAGAGTTTCGCCAAAGAACCGGCACTTTGAACTTGTGTCGCTGACTCTTGATAACGGCGGAGAAGAGACTGTATTCAGACCCGACCTCAACGGCAACATAGAGTGCGCGTTTGCACTGGGCGGCGAAGCTAACATATTCGTATCCACACGAAAAACATTCGATTCGGCTGAGGTCATCTTTGTCGACGAATATAAGAACGGCGAAGACCTTCTCGGAACAGTTACCGCAAAGGTCGGTGAAACAGGTCTGCCTGCTCCGGGCGGCACGGTGACCGGCGATGTAACATTTACCGCCGTTCCGCAAAACGGCTATACACTGAAGTCGTGGAGAATAACAGATGCCGAAAACAATACGGATATTGTTAACGCGGCAGGCTCAAATACCTACACGCTTACCCTTGGCTCAACAAGATACACCGTCGAAGCGGAATTTGAAAGAGTTTCCGAAACCGACAGACCCGTGAAGCTGACCTATTCCGTTGCAAGCGGCAACGAAACCGGTATGGCGGCAACAAAGCAGACCTATCAGTCCGGTACCGCTGTTCCCGTGGGAACGAAAATCAACTTCATCGCTCAGTCGGCAGAAGGCTATAGGGTGCAAAAGCTCGTTATCACCAAAAACGGAATTCCCGACACGGTAATAACAGATAACAGGCTTTACGATATGTACGAGTATGAGCTCACCGTTGATACCCAAACCGATATCAAGGTATACTTTACGGAGATCGAAAAATATACGGTCACAGTTGATATGCCGAATAAGAACGCCGAAATTACCGTTAAAAACGGGACATCGGATTTTGAAAGCGGTCAAAAGGTCAATTTCGGCGATGAAATCACCGTAACCGTCAAGCCGAAGGATGGATACCGTCTTGCCGACACAGAGAGCTGGTCCGATAACGGCGACGGGAGCTATACCTACAAGACCGGCAGAATCAAGATGGAAACGCATATCCGTGTGGCGGTAGAGGAAATTCCGGAATACACCGTCACCTTCCCGACAATGATTAAGGGCTGTGTGCTGACAGTGCGCAGCAAAAATGAAAAAATCACAAGCGGCAGTAAAATTCGTGAAGGCACAATTCTTGTTGCGAGTATCGTGCTTGAGCCGTCATATATCCTCAAAGGCTGGTACATCGGCGGCGAATTCAGTCCCGAAACCAACAAGACCGAAGTTTCCTTTACGGTGGACGGAGACACCCTTCTTTCCGTAATCGTTGAAAATGTAAAAGGCGACAAGGGTGATACCGGCATCGGAATCAAATCAGCAATTATTGACGAAAGCGGAAACCTCATTATTACTCTTACCGACGACACGGTGTTAAACCTCGGAAAGGTCACCGGAGATAACGGAAGTCAGGGCGAACAAGGTGTTCCCGGTGCCGCAGGAGTAGGAGTTAAATCCGTCACAATTGATGAAAACGGAAATCTGGTCATAACACTTACAGACAACAGCGTGCATAACCTCGGGAAAGTGATCGGAGATAAGGGTGCCCCAGGCGAAACAGGTGCTCCCGGTGCCGCAGGAGTAGGAGTTAAATCCGTCACAATTGATGAAAACGGAAATCTGGTCATAACTCTCACAGACAATACCGTGCATAATCTCGGAAAGGTAGTCGGAGATAAAGGCGAACAGGGCGTGAATGGCGTTGGTGTTAAATCCGTTATGATTGATGAAAGCGGCAATTTAATTATCACTCTTACCGATGAGACCGTACACAATGCCGGACGGGTGACCGGAGATAAAGGTGACAAGGGCGATACGGGCAATGTCGGAGTCGGTGTAAAAACCACCGAAATCGATGAAAACGGCAATCTAATCATCACCCTTACCGACGACACTGTGCATAACCTCGGGAAAGTAGTCGGTGCAAAGGGCGAAGCCGGTACTGCAGGAACCAACGGCATTAACGGTACCGGAATCAAGTCCGCTCATATCGACGCAGACGGTAATCTTATCCTCACCTTTACCGACGGAGTTATAACCAATCTCGGAAAAATCGTCGGAACGGACGGGAAAGATGGTGTCAATGGTAAAGATGGTACCAATGGCAAAGATGGCAAGGACGGAAAAGACGGTCTCGGTATTAAAGGATGCCGCATTGACGACGGTGGAGACCTGATAATAACCCTGACCGACAACACAACGCTGAACGCCGGCAACATTTCCGCGATCAGCGATAAAGTCAGTGTTTCCAAGCCTCTTGCAACCGCAGCAGTTTCTCTTTCCGGAGTGTCTCTTCTTTGGAATATTGTTTCGCTTGTTGCGGCGATTGTAAGGAAGAAAAAACTAATTTAATTCGGATGATTGTTCGAATTTAAAAGGATGCAAGACCTCCGGCTAATCGGAGGTCTTGTGCTACGATCCGTACAAAAAATGTAATCCATAAAGCCAAGAAAGTGCCGCCGACCCGCAATAATGTATGAGTCGGCGGCACTCTTGGATTGTTCTTGGCTTTCAACAGTCGAAAGTCAGTTGTTTTCCGTATATACTTGCCTGCGTAATTTATCTCTGCTGTTATAAAAATATACTATGTGCTTGTGCATTTTACCCTTTAGTTTTTCTGACTATAACTCTGTCACACAAAGCAAGAATACCCGGCAAAACAAATAGGATCAGGAACATGGCAGAAGCACATCCAACCGACAAAGTGCGAACGATCTGCTCAATGGTTGGATTGCCAAACAGCGGACCTATAACGGCAGTAATCAGCACCATAATTGTACCGGAGGTCAGAATAGTATGTATACTCCCCTTATATGCAGCAACGATTGCTTCGCACACTGAAAGTGTTGCTCGCATCTCACGATAATAGCTTGTAAACAGAATTCCATAGTCGATGGTTGCTCCCATCAGAATACATTCAACAATGAGGAGCGCCAGATAGTACATTGAGCCGCCGATAGTTCCAAGCGCCGAGACTGTAATGAACACACCGCACTGTACGATCAACACAAGGATTGCAGGTATGGCGAGCGAACGGAAAGTCAAAGCAACCACTATGAAAATGGACGCCGCCGTAAGCAGAGTGATAATCAGCTGCTCCCTGCCGAATCCGGACTCCATTTCGTCTACCATAATGCTGTTACCGATAAGATGGTATTCTCCGGACAGTTTTTCATCACATAGCTTGATAACCTCCTTTACAAATGCTGAGGTTTTCTCCGACTCAACCGGCAGTTTGGTCATGACAGTCAGCCGTGAATGTTCTTCGCCTTTGAGTTGTTGCACCCCGTCGTCGAGTTGCTTCCTCGCCTTTGCAATACCGGCTTTCTGCTCGTTGGTCAACAGGGTGGAAAGCAACGGCTCGGAAGCTAGCTTTTCAATGTGCTTTACCAGCGTTTCCGGAGACATGGTACTCCGGTCGTTTCCCTGTTTAAGGCTTGCGCTGTACAGATAGAGCAGTTCCACCGTGTTCTCGTTAAATTTATCGCTTATCTTCCCAACAAACTCAGCCATTTCCTTGACCGTAAATTCTTTACCGCTTACTACAGCGTCAGCAATCGCCTTCGTCTGGTACAGCGTTGCCTTTGCCGCATCGTCAAACATGACGGCATATTCGGGCTTGGGGAGAACATTGTCCGTTAAGAAAGAAACAAACTCATAAAGCGACATGGTTTTATCCGGCGTATATTCCGTTCCATAGCGGAGCATAAAGAGCTGCGTTACCTGCTCCTCATCCAAGCCGAGAAACCGTGCAAGCGTAGCAGGCGGCAGCGGAGAGGTCAGATTGCTTTTGTCGGTCAACGGTTTCAGTGTTGCAAGCTGTTTGGCAGAGGCCTCGTCAATATAGCCGGAGAACATCGGATCAACTGCTGCCGTATCCGAAAGGAACCCTACGAAATCAGACAATGTCATGGGCTCTGTCTTTCCGTTTGAGCGGTAATGGTAATAAACAATATTCAACAGCGTCTCGTCTGTTTGTAACCCCCCGTCCATCTTCGAGAGCATCTCCGACATTTCTTTTACCGTACATTGCTTGCCTATTGTCGTAGGATAGGAAACAACACTCTTCACGCAGTCCTTCTTTTCCAAGGTCGACGCAATCTCGGCAATGTTATCTTCATCTGTATTTTCATAAAGCAGGACAAGCGTGTTGTCCTTTGGAAAAACATCGGCAATCGAATCCTTTTCGGTCAGCGTGTAGACGGTTTTTGTGCCGTACTGCAGATAGCCTGCGGCGATAAACAGCACAACGAACAGTATCGCAATAACACTGCGGAAACGGTAGCTGAAACCGCCCAATACCGACGAAAGGCCTTTCTTATGCGCTTTTTTCGCCCGTTCTTTCTTTTCGGTCTTTTCAATGAGTTTATGTGACAGTAAAATAAGCGCCGGAAGAACGGTGAACACACACAGCATACTGAACGCAACACCTTTCGCCAATACAATGCCGATGTCTGCACCGATCCTGAAGCTCATAAACACCAGAACCAACAGTCCGACGATCGTGGTTACTGCGCTGCCCGTAACAGAGCCGACGGCGGCACGCAGGGCATTAGCCATTGCCTGCTTACGGTCGTCGGTTTTTTTCAGTTCCTGACGGTAGCGGTTCATCAGAATGATGGAATAGTCCATCGACAGCGCAAGCTGCAGCACTGCCGCAATACCGAAACTGACATCCGAGATCTCTCCGAGAAAGAAATTTGTTCCCAGATTCAGAACAACGGCAATGCCGATAGTACAGAGGAACAGCGCCGGTTCAAAATATGAGCCGCAGGAGACGAGCAGAACGACAAGAATGATTCCGAACGCCGCAAGATACACCGAAAGCGGAATATCCGGCGCCGAGGTGTCGTCGTTTTTTACAGTGACTTCGTAACCGGAAAACTTTTCTTTAACCTGCTTTTCAACGGCTGTCTCCTCCTCGGTGTCATACCCGTATTTGGTATTAAGAATATAGAGGGTATATTCCCCGCTGTTGTAGTCACTGCTATCCCGGTCATAGGTCACGCTGTCCACATTTTCAATTGCGGCAAGTGCATCCTTTACTTCCGCCTTTTTCTCGCTGCTGAGTCCCTTGAACATCACACGAATGGTATAGGATTCCCCCTCCGTCGGAAATTCCTTTTCCATAAGAGAAATGCCTTGCTTCATCGAGGAATCGTCCGGCAGATATTTGGTCATGTCCGAGTTTACGCTGACCTTCGGCACCAAAAAAGCGCAGACCGTAGTCAATATCAGCATAGCGGAAAGAATAATATTCCGTTTGTTTACAATAAAATTAGTAAGCCTTCTCATAGGCGCACCTCCCCGGTTACTGTTGACAAACCACTGTGTTTACAGTATAATTACAAATAGATATAAAGTCAACAGACTGTTTATTCCGAAAAAACGCGACGCAAACACAACTGAGCGTTTATGATTTGAAGTAAACAAATTCAGAACATTTGTTAGCCGAAAGGAGAGCCTATGGAAAATCAAAGAGTGCGACTTAGTAAGATGCTGCTGAAAAACGCCCTGATGAAGCTTCTGAAGGAAAAGCCGCTTGAGAAGATCACCATTTATGAGTTGTGCGCAGAAGCCCAGCTTAACCGGGTTACTTTTTATAAATACTACGGCAGTCAGTATGATCTTTTAACTGACATTGAAAATGACTGTTTCCGTAAACTGGAGGAGATACTGTCCGATAACGGTTCGGATAGCGAGGACTGCCTATGCCGTATGCTGGAGGCTCTGCTTGACGATGAGGAGCATTTCAAGGTTCTTATCAATTCCCTTCCGGACAAGGATTTTTCAACCAAGCTGTTCGATCTGCCCACTATTCGGAAGCAGCTTGACATGGCGATTCCCGAAACCTTTACAGAGGAAGAAA
>UMLL01003932.1_pt1 | contig 20501 bp, 19 predicted proteins | sample 1966591 | NCBI WGS metagenome assembly UMLL01 (sample SAMEA4836200, study PRJEB28245) | human gut metagenome | biome: gut microbiome; material: fecal sample | place: Denmark | collected 2008 | reverse complement strand
CGGATTCCGGCAGGACGGAGATTCCGTGCTGACCCTGTTGGATAGTAGTGAGCCGCTGCATTCGGATATGGTATTGCTGGCCATCGGTGTTACCCCGGATCCGTCCCAGTGTGCCTGCCACCATATTCGTGAGTACCGCTATGCTTATGGCGCAGTGGAGCCGCTGACAGGCGATGGGTACTTTCTCGTCCTGCCCTATTGCAATACTGTCTGCATGAATATCTTTTTGAAGCAGCTGTCCGAAAAATATGCTGATGATATTATTTTGCTTTGCTGTGATGGTGCGGCATGGCACAGATCCGCCGGTCTGGAGCTGCCTGACAATATTGTTCTGTTTCACATTCCGCCGTACACACCGGAAATGAATCCGATAGAACAGATTTGGAAAGAAATTCGGAAGCGTGGCTTCCGAAACGAAATCTTTGCTACCTTGGAGAAGGTGGTTGACCGTTTGTGTGACACCATCTGTTCGTTGAATCATGAAATCATTTCAAGTATCACCGGCAGAGAGTGAATAATTAAACTGTTTAATTAAGAAATAGCATGAAACGGCGAAGGAAAACAGTTTGGATCCGTACCGTTATCTGCTGTGGGTTCTGCGAAATGCGCCGCAACTGAGTGAAACTGATGAAGCATGGGCTGAAAAGCTGCTTCCCGCAAATGCCCCGGAAGAATGCCATATGCCTCATAAATAAAAGACCGCCATCTCTCTGAGCATCAGCTCGCTTCGAGATGGCGGCCTTCTATTCGTGGCTACGTTTTACGCTTACTTTCCAGCCGTTACTTTTCTTCTTCGTTTTCCGGAATATCGATTCGCTCAATCTTGAAGATAACGGAGCGTGTACCGTCATTGCCGCCAGCAAAGCGGCAAAGAAACATTCCGCAACTTGACACACCCTATTCAAAAAGATGTGCTATAATTTTTTTGAAAACCTCTCTCTTTCATTTAGTGTTTGCAGCTAAAACCGTAATGTGGGTAAGAACGTCACCACAAGAACAGGGATTACCGCATACAATGGAGGTCATCAAATGAATTATAGCACAGTTTACGTCGGAATGGATGTCCACAAGGAAAGTTTTTCTCTCTGCTGTTACACAAACGAGAAAGAACAGGCTGAGTAGGCGGTGTAGATAAAGATCTTCCGTGTTATCATATTCGACATGCAGACCGATCGACCTGGGCCGAGAACAGAATCTGATTTGGATGTGCCGCTGGAGTCGAACGTCGTCGGAATATCTGGCTTTACGGCCGGCACCAGCAGCTCGTCGTCGCTCCAGTAGCCGCTGAATTTTTGCGTTTCGATCGCTTTTCCATCCTGACCGGCTGCCAAAAAAAGGCTTGGCGTTCGGTTATCCGTGAACTATGTATATGTTTTCTGGTGAAAGGTTCCCGATACCTCGTATTTTTAGATTAGGCTTAGCCGACAGTCTCGACTTCAAAGTCACTTTACAGTATGGGGTGGACGGAAGGGACAAATTTCCCATATCCTTCGTTTGCAACGATGCTGCCGTCTTTATACACAGGAATACCCCGCACGATTGTCGCGCAAACCTTGCCTCGAAAGGTCTTTCCTTCATAGGGATATCGGTCGGAGTGGTTCATGTAGTGACTATCTGAGTTGCGGAAAGTCCACTCCTGCTGCGGATCAACAACAGCAAAATCAGCATCCTTTCCAATTGCAATACTGCCTTTTTGAGTGAGCCCGAAGGACTGCGCGGCATGTGTCGAGGTGATTTGCGCAAGTGTCTGCCATGAGAGCCCACGTTTATGAACGCCCTCGTCTATGAGCGTGGGCAAAATCAAGTCCATTCCTGGAAAGCCCCCCGGCGCACTCCAAAAGTCCTGCAGCTTCTCCCGTTCGGGATAAGCAGAGTGGTCGCTGCCAATGATGTCTACATGTCGCTCGAGCAGATGCCGCCACATGCCCTCCACTCGCGCTTTATCACGCAAAGGAGGGTTGCACTTTGCAAATGCACCGTAGTCAGGGATAACCGCATCAGTCAGCGACAGATAATGTGGGCAGGTTTCCACATTCACCTTTGCGCCCAGCATGCGGTAGTGCTGGATAATGTCGATGCTCTCTGGGCACGACACATGACAGATATGCACACGACAGCCTGTTTGAGATGCCAGAAAGCATAAGCGCGCAATGGCCTCCGTCTCAGCGACGGGAGGTCTGCATTTGCCGTGACAAACAGCTGCGTCATCACCTCTTTTACGATAGAGCGCGGTGTAACCTGCACAGATCGATTCATTTTCTGCATGCACGCCGATAAGTCCGCCGCGGCGACCGACCAACTCCATCAGGCGTAAAAGACTGTACTCATCAAAATAAGGGTATTCCTCACCCACATAATTCATAAAGACTTTAAACGCCACAGCTCCAGCATCCATCATGCCATCTACCTGCCCCAGCGTATGTGGCGTAACTCCGCCCCATAGTGCAAAATCCACACAGGCGCTGGACTCCCCTAAGCGGACGCGCTCGCGAAACACCTCGGGGCGGGTGTTGGGCAACAGCGGTGGCCCCGCCAAGGGCATCTCAATAATAGTGGTGATGCCTCCCGATGCTGCAGTTCGTGTGCCAAAGGCGAAATCCTCTCTGTTTGTAACATGTGCATGTGTATCGATGGCACCCGGCAGAACAACCATTCCAGCAACGTCCATCTCGTGTCGTGCCTGCGGCTCGCGCCCAAGCGCATACAAACCTACGATTCGCCCGCCGCTCACGCCGATGGAAAGCGGGCGTGATTCCTGTTCGAGCACAACAAATCCGTTCTTAATTAGAAGATCAATATCTTCCATATAAACAGCCACCTCCTACAATAAATAATTACGGTTTAAGGCGCGGCAGCCAGCCGCGTCTTTTTCATCTCAAAGCCGAAGCTGTTAGAATGAGAAGCAGTCACCTTGGGATAACCCGCCCGTTTAGGAGTCCGTCAGCCGCCTCTTTCATTCGCAGCATTCGATTTGCGCAGGTAGCGCCACCGTGTGCGCTCATGTCACCTAGGGTGTATCTGAAAAGTCAAAAATAGCCAAACGTACAAGAAAAAGACACAAATAAGTGGTAAGACAAGGGCAGGAAGAAGTGACAAGCATGAACGCCCGTCGTTATGAACTTACCGATAAGGAATGGGAACTGATCCGGCCGCTTATCCCGATCTCGCATACTGGTCGTCCGCAGAAAGATATTCGTGCGCATCTCAAAGGTATCATGTGGCTTGCCCACAGCGGCGCGCGCTGGAGCGATCTTCCTGCAAGATTCGGCCCACATCAGATTGTGTACAGCTGCTTCTGCCGCTGACGGGACGGTGGAACCCTGAAGAAGATCTTCGCGCTCTGCGCAGCCTCGGGCACTGACGCGGAGCTAAATCTGGATTCAACGTCGATCAAAGCATCCGTGCAGGCAAGTTGTGGAATAAGAAAGCGAGCAGAAGTCAGACATCAAGCAACATCGGCAAAACACGCGGAGGCCTGAACACAAAAATTCATGCCATCGTTGGAAAAGACCTGCGGCCTGTGGCTTTTTTGCTGTCTGCCGGAAATGTTGATGATTGCACGGAGGCAGTTCCTTTGCTGAAGCTGCTTCCAGACCTGAAGGGCTGTGATATTCTTGCCGATAAAGCCTATGGCACAAAAGAGATCCGAACTTATCTGCATGACCAGTCCGCCAGCTATACGGTCCCTCCGAAAGTGAACACAAAGCAGCCGTGGCCGTTTGATGAAGAGACGTATAAACGGCGGAATGTAATAGAGCGTTTCTTCAATCGCCTCAAGGAGTTTCGCCGTGCTGAGACACGCTATGACAAGCGTGACGACTCCTTCCTCGCTTTTGTTATGGTCGCCGCAATCTGCGTCGCTTTCGGCATTTTGCACATCTAAGCGCTGTTTTCAGATACACCCTAGGAGATTGAACAGGCAATGAGGAAAGGCGGAAAGCCATATCCAATCAGAAGGATGGACAAAATGAACGCAGTAGGGATCGATGTTTCCAAAGGGAAAAGCATGGTGGCGGCCCTGCGGCCAATGGGTGAAGCGGCGTTGCTGCCACAGGAATTTCTCCATACCGGAGTCGGTCTGGAGCAGATACTCGTGTTATCATGGAGGCCACCGGCCGCTACCATGAGCCGGTTGCTGCGGCACTGCATGAGTGCGGCATTTATGTCTGTGTTCTGAATCCTCTGTACATCAAGCAGAGCGGAGGCGGATCCATCCGCAAGGTCGAGACTGACAAGGCTGACGCCATGAAGATCGCCAAATATGGTCTTGTCAACTGGGTGGATCTGCGGGAATATACTTCTATGGACACTGTAAGACAACAATTAAAGCTGTGCAGCCGCCAGTACAACCTCGCCGAAGCTGACAGAGTGATCTCCTTAAAGGAATGCACGTTCCTTGCCGACAAGGGCTACGACGTAAAAAGCATCTACAATACTGTAAAAACGGTCTATGATGGTGAGGCATTTATCCCCCTCAATCCGCGTGGTACGAAAGATTCGAAGGCACTTCCTGCTGGTAATCCAATCTGCAAAGCCGGACTTGCCATGCACAAGGATGGAAAGACGACCGACAACGGGCGTACCCGCCAGAAATATTGCCGTCCGTTCCGCTAATCCAAAACAGGCGCGTGTCCCTGCAGCCACAAGAATTGGAATAATGGGAAGAAAAACCGTGGCTGCACGAAATATAAGACCGTTCCCGATGACTACAGGCTTTCCATTGACCGCAGCTGCTTCTATTTCAAACGGACTTACACCCTGAGGACGGAGTGTGAGCGCTACAATTTCCGTTTCAAATCCACAGGTCAGGAGCAGCTGTGGGTGCGCAACGGCGCAAGCGAGGCGAACCTCAACACGTTCACATTACGTGCCGAGCAATTTGCAAGCAGTGAGAGCCAAAACGCGTGTTGCTTCCACCAGTTGGGCAATAGGCACATGCTCATTTAGTGCATGGGCGAGGCCTGGATCACCCGGCCCATAAATTGCAATCGGCACACCAAGGCTTGCGAATACACGCCCATCGCTGGCCTGTTGGTATCCGGAGGGTATCTGAGGTGTTTGTGTGACCTCCTGCGCAGACTGCAAAAGCGTCTGCACAAGCGGCTCATTCGGGTCAGTGTTTGTGGCGCGGCCACCCTCACTGTAGATGGTCTCAATCTTCCACTCAAACGCAGGTCCCCTGTTGGAAAGGCGCTGAAGCAACTCGTTCATGCGCGTAATGATCCACTCCTCGGTTACACCGGGCACCATGCGGCAGTCAATCTCCAGATCGCAGAACTCTGGTATGATATTGACTTTCGTACCACCGCGAATTTTTGTGGTAGAGATGGTGGTAGGTGGAAGGAACGGATGCTTAAACGCTTCGACCTGTGGGATCAGCTCTTTATGTACAAGTTCAATGAACTCTGCCATACGCACCGTGGCGTTGTTGCCTTTCCACGGCATGGCCCCGTGGCTGGCCCGCCCCTTGATGGTCACGCGCAAGTTGACGATCGAACGTTCCGCGCAACAGACAATGTTTTCGGTCTGTTCTCCCACGATCACCATATCTGGCCTGAGCAACCCAGAGGAGCAGAGCCATTTCGCGCCTCGGAAACTGCTGGCTTCCTCGTCTGCCACAGGATTGATCTGTAACGTTCCTTTGAGATGGATTCCTGCTTTTTTAATTGCACAGGCGGCCATCACTTGTGCGCACACTGAACCCTTGTCGTCTCCAGCACCACGCCCATAAACCATCCCATCTTCGACAACGGCAGCAAATGGATCGTGCCGCCATGCGCAACGCTCTCCTGCCTGCACAGTGTCAATGTGGGCGTTCATCAGCAGGCAAGGACCATCTCCACTACCCAGCGTTCCAATCACGCTTGGCATCGTGCTGTTGTCCACCCCATCCTGATGGAATGAATGCACGTCCTGCGGTGGGCACACAACCTGTACTTCAATTTCATACTCACGAAGCTTTCGCGCACATACCTCGGCGACCTCTCGTGTATCTCCCGGTGGATAATCGCTGCGTGCACGAATCAACTCTTGTAAAAACGCTACGATCTCATCTTCATCAATGGCGGACAATAGTTTTTTTCTGTACATAAACCCACATTCCTTTCTGATTTCTACAGGTCTAAAAGACCAAATATCCGGGTGATAGAACACGAAATGCCAAATGATTCCTTGTAAGTTACACGCGAATGTTTTTCTGTGTTTATTCAACCGATTCTTCCCGTGGTACTGATTCCTTGCGGACCAAGTCGAGATAGTGATAAAATGTATACTTGGAGATGTTAAGCTGTTCGCAAACCCGTTCGCTGGATTTGGTAATAATGAACACACCCTTCTCATCCAAATATTTGATGAAGGCCATTTTATCCTCCCGAGTCATCAGCTCCGGTGACTTTGCACACAGGCGAAGCGCCTGCTTGATTAATTCGTCAAGAAGCTGTTGAACATCCGTGGCAAAGATTTCATTTTCTGCTTCTTGGTTAAAGTCATAATTGTTAACCTGCCGCAAATAATTCTCGAATTTGACACTTTCGGTAATGTCAGAGTTCAGGCAGATGGCACCGATTATCACGTTTTCATCATTGTAAATGTAAGCAGTGGATGAGCGCAGGATTTTCCCGCTCTTTGTGTGCGTGATATAGTTGTAACGGTCGCCGTTGACCGTTGTACCGCGCAGGACCTCAAGGCCCAGATTGCTACCGCATGCACCGACACTTCTGCCCGTGATGTAACCGTTACGAATATCTACTAGCGACTGGTCGTATCCCTTTGAATAATCATGGAGCAGTATTTCGCAATTGCGACCGAAGTGGTTCTCCAACATATCCATGATTTTTTTTAGGAATGCGCTTTGCTCTTCTATCGTTTTCATGATAAACCGCCTTTCTGCGAAAGACACCGACGGGGTTATGAAACCCAAGTACTCTCGCCAATATAAGTTATTTGCCATACTGGCCACGGAAGTGTTCGGTAAACTACACAGACCGTGGCTGTATACCGGAAATCCCGTATAGTTGGTCTGGTCACCCGTTAAGGCATCAACGAATGGCACATTCCGGTAGCCCGTAAACTTATTTCTTTCAAGTTAGCTCCACTTTATCTGGCGGTCAATCGCTGCCGAGCCTTCTCAAATCTTGATGTGCAGAAGGTTCAAAGTGGCTTTTATACTATTTTCTGATTAAATTCTTTAATCAGAAAGGTTCCGCCTTTGGCGTAACCGATTCCGTGATTTTGATAAAATCACGGAATCTCGTCTCATAATGATCTTCATATTAAAAACTTCCATTCCATGAATGAAAGTTTTTAATTGAATATCAGTATTAAGGTTCTTCACAAAAACTGCTGTGGGCTGGACGTCCACAGAACATGGATCTGCGCGCGTATCGGAATTACAGATGCAAACAGACGGACAGAGTACAAACAGGCTCACTTTTCCTCGTTTTCCAAGGGAGTGCGGGATTTGGCTGACTGCCTTGCAAAATACAGCTATTCGGATGTCTGCATGGAATCCACGGGCACGTACTGGATACCCGTGTTCAACATTCTTGAGAAGACCTGCTGGTTCACATTGGTACACCCAAAGTACACAAAACTGCAGAAAGGAACAAAGCTGAACACAAGGATGCCGAATGGATCTGTGACCTATATATGTGCAGTATGACCAAGTCCAGTTTTATCCTGCCACCCAATATCCGCCAACTTCGTGACCTGATGCGCTATCGCACAAAACTCACCTATATGCTTGCCGGTGAAAAGGACCGCGCTCTGAACTGTCTCACCATTTCCAATCTCAAGCTGGATGATGTGTTCTCTGGCATGTTCGGCAACTCTTCGCGTTCCATCAGTCAATACATTTTGGATCATCGTGGCGAGCAGTTCGATGTGACTCCATTTCTTGACCGGCGCTGTACGCACTCCGTTGAAGAAGTACAGGCTGCTGTGGACGGGTCAGTACCCCGCGAGCAGGCTACAGGGCTCAGGAAATATGCCTATAGCATATCGACCAACTTAACGAGCACAGGAAAAATGTTAAAGCTGATATTCTACACCTTTCACAGCCCTATCCTTACCAATTGGAGCTGCTCCGCCCCATCCCAGACTTTTCACCAGCCCCGCTGACAGATATTGCCTTGATCTCTGAAATTGGCGTGGATGTATCTGTTTTTCAATATGCGAAGCACTTTATTTCGTGGGCGGTCTGCTGCCCTCGAAACGTTCAAAGTAGCAAGAAAGTGAAGTCTACACACATCTCCCGCGCAGGCTGCTGTCTGAAGTCTCTTTTGGTTCAGGCCGCAAACGCCGTCATCAAATCCGACAAATACCCAGCATGCAGAGACCGGTATCGCAGGGTCAAGGCTCGCCGTGGACACAAGAAAGCAATCGTTGCTGTGTGCAGTATGTTCCTGACCGCTATCTGGAATCTCATCTCCAAGCTGGAGCCTTATTCTGCAAAAGGCTATCCGGAGGATAAGCTGACCGAGCATTCTGTTGTGATCTCCAAAGCCGAGGAGACGCTGGTTCGTAAGCGCGGCTACATCTTCAAGGACGAGATGGCTGACGAGTCAGGATGATACCGTTTTCCATACTGCTTTTTGCCGCAGTTCATGGACCCTTCTTCGGAGAGCCGCAATTCTTACTTGGTTTCAAACTTTCCCTTTTTCCCTTCATGATACAAAACTCCTCTGCAATCCAATTATTCTTTTGCTGGGTCAGGTGCGGCTGTTGAAAATATAGTAGGGATTGTACTGGCTTTCTAAAAGCCATTTGTCGTAACGCTTCTGGTAATAAGGGCGTATTCTTTCTAAAGTGCGCCCATACCTCGCGTCCACCTCGCTCCACCGACGCTGCGCTTCCTCACGCGCGCGTTCATACAGCGTCTCCACATCTATACTCAGGATTTTACGCTCCCGCATCACCACGTCTCCGCCAACAATGACAGTGTTTACATGGTGCCCCATCCCTCGGTGCAGAAACATATGCAGAATGTCAGCATCCGGCGCAGACCATGGCTCATCGAGCACCTGCTCAAGATCCACTAGGATCAGATCAGCAAGCCGCCCAACCTCGATTTTGCCCAGTTCATCTCCATAACCGGACACAAAAGAGCCGTTGCGTGTTGCGATTGCAAGCACATCTTTGGATGAAAGCGCTGGATTATCCGTCAATCGGAACGCGCCAATACGGTGCAGAAAGAAAATCATCCGCATCTCCATAATGACGTCCTCGTCATCGTTGATACCTTTTTCATCGATCCCCATCGCCACATTGATTCCCGCCTTGAGCATTGGAAGGATCGGCGCAATACCATTACGCATCGCAAGATTGCAACTAGGGTGATGCGTAATAGAGGCCTTGCGTTCTCCCAGCAAGGTAATGTCCGATTCGGAGAGATAGACCGCGTGACCGAGCACCAGATTGTCGTCCACAAGACCTAGATCATCCAGATGGCTGACAAGGGATTTTTGATAGGTGCGAAGACCGTACGCACGTTGGATTGGGGTTTGCAGTGTATGGATATGGATGGGGATCTTTCCGAGACTGTCGGCAGTTTCCTTAACTTCCCGCAGGAAATCATCTGTGGAGCCCTGCACCCAGTTAGGTCCAAGGAAAACTTTGACTGCATCGGAGTTGTATTCCCGGTACAGGGTATGAAATTCGTGAAAGAACTCCTGTGCAGCCCGTGCAGGGTCATAATCAGTAAGGTATGCGACTTCTTTTCGCAGATCCGTCGGCAACTCATCAAGAAACTCCCGTTCTCCATATGCAAGGATATTTTCGTTGCGAATGCCACAGGAAAAGCCGAGCCGAATACCTACTTTGCGGTAGCCCTCGATGCGCTTGCGGCTATTTTCCAGCGCATGAGGATCCAAGGGCATGCCCCAATTGTTGTGATGGATCGTAGTACAACCGTTGCGGATGTGGCGAACAGCGTTCAGCATACTGTTTATTTCTGGCGAAATATCAACACTGGATTCAAAGTCTAGCAGTGCGTTCTCCAAAATATCATATTGTTTGCCGCGTTGAATAAAGGATAGCCCAGCGCCATGAGTGTGCGCATCAATCAGGCCAGGCAAGAGAAGCTGCTTTCCGTTGCCAATGACAGGGTCCAGCGGATAGCAACGAGCAAGCTCGGCATAACTGCCGATTTCAGTAATCCGGTCTCCCTGAATTCGCAGCGCACAGCCTTGACGCAGTTCTCCTGAAGACAAAAGAACATATTTTGCACGTACAAGCATAGTGTGGACCTCTCCTTGTCAGTCTGTTTCTTAAATCTGCCAGCCCCGCGTTGGGCGTAAAGGGGGCGAGTAGCGGATTATTCTATTTCAACCACGAGTTCGATTTCCACCGGTGCGCCGCCGGGCAGGGACGAAACACCAATTGCACTCCGCGCATGTCTGCCCTTATCTCCAAAAAGCTCAATGAGCAGTTCAGAAGCAGCGTTAATGACTGCTGGCTGGTTAGTAAATCCGCATTGACTGGAGACAAATCCACAAAGCTTAACAATGCGATGAACCCTCTCTAAATCACCTATGGTGTATTTCAGCGCGGATAAGCAGTTAATAACACATGCTTCAGCACATTTGCGTGCCTGCTCCACCGAGACCTCCACACCAACAGTGCCCTTACATAAAAGCACGTCACCCTCTATAGGTGTGTTACCAGAGACAAACACTAGATTCCCCGTTATTACGGCTGGTTCAAGGGGAAGAGATGACAGTTTATAAGTGGGCAGTGGGGTGTTGCGTTCTAAAAGCTTTGATTCTATAGACACAGATTAATACCGTCCTTTACATAAAATGGTTACAGCCCGTTCACAGCGCACCAGTTCAGCGCATCCAGCAGGATTTGGGTTCCCGATTCGAGATCACTCTGTCGGATGTTCTCTTGTGGGCAGTGACTGAGGCCTTTTTCGCAGCGGATAAAAATCATTCCGATCGGACACAGGTTTGCTAGGATCATAGAGTCGTGCGCCGCATAGCTGATAAGATCCATACAGGGGATACCATTATTTTGTGCCGACTGATGATACAGCGCCATGATGCGCGCGTCCGACACTACGGGTGGGCGATCCAACGTAAGCTTGATTTCATAGTCAACATTAAAATGCTTGCAAGCGGAGTCTACAACCTGCAAAAAATCGGCATACAATTTATTGCGTATGTCTGGATCTGCCTCTCGGAAATCGACTGCCATCTCTGACTCTGCTGCAACAATATTGTGCTCGCCAGGGACGGAGCGAATATAGCCTACTGTACCTCGTGTGTTAGGTGATGCAGAGGCGGCTAGGTCGTTGACGTCACAGGCAATTTTCGCTGCTGCTGCGAGTGTGTCGCGGCGACGGTTAAGCGGGGTTCCGCCAGCATGGTCCGCACGGCCGTGCAGATACACGAGAAGCTGGTGTATACCTGCGATGCTTGTCACAATTCCCACCGGCAAAGCCTGCTCATCAAGCAAAGATGCTTGCTCGATGTGAAGCTCCAAAAACGCGAGGAGGTCACCTCGCGAGCGCACAGCTTGCGTTAGCACGTCCGGACGAGCTCCGAAGCTACGCATAGCATCCGCCAAACAGTTCCCATTATTATCAAAGGTCTTTTGGGGATGATCCAGTGCAAGCAAACCCGCCATAGCTCTAGAACCCATCACACCGCCCTTAAACTGGCAGGCCTCCTCGTTGACGAGCGCCGCGAGCTCGATGGGATAGTGGTGGGAAAGGCCAGATTCTTTGATGCAGGTGACCGCCTCCAGCGCTGCAACCACCCCAGCGAGCCCATCGTAACGCCCTCCTCTAGGCACAGTGTCAAAGTGCGAGCCAACCATCACGCAAGGCGCTCCTTTGCCGGTACCCTCAAGACGCCCAAAAATATTCCCAGCTGCATCGATCCACGTATGCATTCCAAGCTCATTCATACGCCGCATCAGCGCTTCTCCAGCGGCACGGTACACAGGGGAGTAGGATTGCCGTGTAATACCAAGGTCTGGCCTATTTGGCTCCGCACCAAAGTTAGACAAGTACTGCATCCATTCCCAAAGTCGTTCACAATTAATGTTCAAGCGGTGTATCACTCCTTTTTATGTCACATAAATAGGCGGCTTTTTTCTTTTTAAGCGAAAGCTTCTGAAAGAAAGGATCGATGACCACAAACATCACAACAAATAGGTAGGGGACCATCAAAATGAGATAAGAGGGCCATCCGAACAGTTGAAGCTGATTGGAAAGAGCATCCGCAAAGCCAAAGATCAGCGAGATAAAAAGGACTTTTTTGGGGGAAGCCTTCGCATAGGTTACGGCTGCAAGGGCGATAAAGCCTCTGCCTGCGGTCATCTTCTCGGAGAACATGGTCATCAGGCCCAGCGAAAGATGTGCACCAGCCAGCCCGCACATCATGCCTGTGATTCCAGAGCAGACAAAACGTGTAACACTCACATTGAAGCCTACCGTTGCGGCGGCTTGCGGATTTTCACCACAAGCACGTATCTGCATGCCAGGCTTTGTGTGAAAGAGGACTAACCAAGTGATAAACACAAACAGCCAGGAGAAATAGGTGATAATCGTCTGGTCGGAGAAAACACCTCCTACGAGGGGAAGCTGATTGAGCAGAGGGAGGGTGATTTTGTCAAGCGACTGAATCTGCGGGGACACAAAGGAGCCTCTGGCGTTGAAGATTACCGGAAGAAGGAACGTGGTCAGTCCCCATGCAATCAGATTGAAAGAAACACCAACAACTGTTGCATCACCACCCATAAATACGCAAATCAGCGCGTACAAAATGCCCACAAGTGTACCAGCGAGCATGGCGTAAATAACCCCTGCCCAGACATTCGCGTAAAAATAACTCCCATATACGGCGGAAAATGCTCCCAAGATCATGGCGGCGTCTAGTGTGATATTCGGAAGGCCAGAGCGTTCAGAGTAGATGGCACCTGTAGAGGCCAGTAAAATCGGCGTCGTCACGCGGGCGGTTACTGCCAGAATGGCATGCAGCACATTCATATTTGCGCACCGCCTTTCTCTTTTACAGACCGCCGCTTTTTATACAGCGAGACGTTTGCAAGCGTACGGCAGGAAATAAAAGTAACAATGATACCCTGAATGATCATGGCAAGCGAACGTGAAACGGAGGTTGCGCGCTCTACCTGAAGCGCCCCCGCCTTGACGATACCGAGGAAGCTGGCGCTAAAGAATACCCCGATTGGGGAATTACCGCCAAGCAACGCGACCACGAGACCGTCGAAACCGAAATCAGGTGAAAAGCGGGACATAAACTTGTAAAGGCTACCCATGACCTCCACACTGCCACCGATTCCCGCGATTGCACCAGAGATGATCATCACACTCATACGTACCTTGTTGACACTTACGCCACCACACAGCGCAAAATTAGGATTGATTCCCGAAATGTGGATTTCATAGCCAAGTTGCGTGCGCGACATGATTATCCAGAAAAGCACAATGCAGAGGAGCCCCAAAAACACACCTGTGTGTGCCGACATATTCGGCCATAACCTCCCGAGCTTTGCCGGATCTGCAATCTCCTTGGTTACAAGAGATGTGCCATAGGTTCCGCCTGCCATAAAGTGATATTTCACGAGGTAGTCAGTCAAATACATCGCAACATAGTTGAGCATAAGGCTGGTTACCATCTCGCTTGCGCCGTAATAGACGCGCGTGACTGCTGGCAGCAACACCCACAGAATACCGCCGAGAGCTCCCGCAAGGATACAAATCAAGATATGAACGGTAGACGGAAGACCTTCGAAAGCAAAACCCGCCATCGCAGCAAAGAACGCACCAATGTACATCTGTCCTTCGACACCGATGTTAAACATGCCTCCGCGAAAGGCAAAAGCCGCCGCGATGCCGGTAAACAGTAGGGGGGTTGTCCAGCGGATGGTAGAGGCAACCGCAAACTGAGATCCGAGCGCGCCAGTGATCATTTTGTCATAGACCTCCAGCGGATTGTGGCCGGCCATTATGATGATGAGGGTGCTCATAAATAAACTAATGAGCACGGCCAAAAGTAAGGCTTTTGGCTTAAGCGGTTCTTGTCGGAATTCAAAATTCATAATTATAATATCATTCCTTCCCAGCAAAATACCAAATTGATTTGCCGAATCCTAATATAGAAAGTACAATCACATCAATTCTGAATTCTCACTGTCTAGCATTTCGGAAATACCTGCCATCCACAGACCAAGTTGTGATTCTTCAGCGTCCTTTGCTGCCACCTCGCCCATAATACGCCCCTGATACATGACCAAGATTCGGTCACTCAGAGACATGATTTCCGATAGCTCATTGGAGACAAGTAAAACTGCCTTTCCGCTCTCCCGCAGTTCCACCAGCTTCTTATGTATAATCTCCATGGCACCGATGTCTACGCCGCGCGTAGGCTGGGCGGCAATCAGAATCTTTGGGTGTAAATTGTATTCTCTGGCAACGATCAGTTTCTGCATATTTCCGCCAGAAAGGGAATATCCCCCCGCCTTGATGCTTGGAATTTTGATTTTGAATGCCTCGATGCTCGCCTCAAGTTCCATCCTTGCAATTTTTCTGGAGATAAAACCATGCTTGTTGATGTTGCGCTTGCGATAAGTGGTCATAAGAAAATTGTCCTCCACGGTTGCAACGCCTGCTGAACCGGAGATCTGTCGATCCTCGGGGATGAGTCCCAATCCAGCTTTCCTGCGCGCCCATGGCGTGCTTTCCCGCGGGATCAACTTGCCAGCGATGGTGATGGCACCGACGTAATCCTGATTGACACCAGATAGAATCTCAATCAACTCGCTCTGACCGTTTCCCTGTACGCCAGCAATTCCAACAATTTCCCCCTCCCGTAGGGAAAACGAAACGTCGTCTACCGTTAGCAGTCCATCATCATTGCAGCTACGGATATGTTCCATCCTAAGCACGGTATCTCCAAGCTGAGCGGGAGCCTTTTCCACATTCAAAAGCACACCACGACCGACCATCATCTGGGCGAGTGCACGTTCGTTGGTGTCAGACGTGTGTACTCGTCCCGTGACCTTGCCGTCCCGCAGAACAGTAACCTCGTCAGTGATTGCCATCACTTCGGAGAGCTTGTGGGTGATTAAAATGATGCTGGCGCCATGATTACGCAGCCCCTTGAGCGTTTCGAATAGCCCCGTAATCTCCTGTGGAGTCAAAACAGCGGTTGGCTCGTCCATGATCAGAATGTCCGCACCGAGAAACAGGGCTTTGAGGATTTCCACACGCTGACGAAGGCCCACCGGCAGTTCCGAAATCACTGCATTGGGATCCATATTGAAATTATATTTCTCACACAGAGCATTCACTTGTTCAAGGGCCTTTTTTCGATCAATAAAGCCTCGCTTTTGGGGTGGGCAGCCAAGGATGATATTTTCCATCACCGTCATAGAAGGAACAAGCGTAAAATGCTGGTGCACCATACCAATGTGGCAAGCAATAGCATCCTTGGGAGAGGAAAACTTCACACGCTTACCATCAAGTAAAATCTCGCCCCCGTCGGGACGGTACATGCCGTACAGTATCTTCATCAGCGTGGTTTTCCCCGCGCCGTTTTCGCCGATAATCCCATGAATCGAGTTTTTTTGAATTGTAAGACATACATCGTCGTTTGCCCGTACAGCCCCAAACAGCTTGACGATGTTCTTCATCTGGACTGCAACACTCATTGCATAACTCCTTTGGTAAAGCGGCAGGCGTTTGCCGCTCCAGTTTCGGTAATTAGGAAGGGAGCCGCCGAGCGGTTGCACAACGGCTCCTCTTTTCGCTTTAACTGATGGAGGCTACAACCTCATCATAGGTGGGCATGCATTTAACCTTGATCTCTCCGCTGACAATCTGTTTGCGCAGCTCGTCGATCTTAGCCCGCACCTCTGCGGGAATCTCGCACTGTTCTTCTGTTGCCATTAGGCAATCAGTGTAGCCATTTTCCAAGCTCATTAAAACGAGATCACTCGAGAACTCACCATTTGCCCATTTCAGCACGGCGCTTTCAACAGCATCCGTGTAGTTCTCTACATGTGAGGCAAGAACCTGCCCAGGCACGCGAAAGTTGTTATCCACGGAACAGCCCATCACATAGTAGCCTTTACCCATTTCCTCGGCAGCCTCATAAAGCCCAAAGCCGCTCTTACCTCCGGAACCCCACACAATATCGCATCCGTTGTTATAATGCACTAGCGCAAGCTCCTTAGCCTTCGCTGGATCCTCGAAACTGCCGATCCAACTTGCCTGAACCTCAATTGTAGGATTAATTGCCAATGCTCCCTCTTTATAACCGTCTAAGTAGCGGTTGATGTCTGGGTTGTCGACACCGCCTACAAAGGCGATCTTGTTTGTCCTTGTCATCAAAGCAGCAAGTGCACCCATCAGATAGGAGGATTGCTGCTCATAGCAACAGATACCCTGAAGATTGTTACCTTTCACGACTGTGACCGGCTCGATGAAAGCCACATTAGGGTTTTGATCCGCTGCATTTTTTACAGCGTCAATGAGCTCAGGGAAGGGCGCAATCACAAGCTCACACCCCTCAGCGATCATTGCCTGAATGCTTTCCTCATACTCGCCACGTTGAGCCTCGACGACCTTAATGTCAAGGCTGACCTTTTGCGCCGCGTTGGTAACACCCTTGTAGATCATGTCTACCGGTCCCTCATCACCTAGACGTTGTGGGGTGAGAAATAGGACTTTCTTTGTGTTCGAATTTGTCTGTGAAGTACTGTCAGAATCCTTTACTGCTTGGCATCCAGAAAGGACGAGCGCCAAAAGAAAGGATAGTGTAACAAAGATGGACATCATACGTTTCATGCTAATTCCTCCTAAATTATAGTCTTTTTCTAAAACCAATGTCGTTCGCCTTCAAAACAAAAAGTAATGAACAAGTACGAAAACTGACGAATGATCATCTGCGCTATAATACTACCAAACAAAATGTTTTCTGTAAAGCAGAAAAACAAAATTTTTATTATGTTTGTATGAAGTGGCAACTCTCTGCTCACGCAATTGTGCTTCTTGCACAAAAGAAATATGTGAAACCTAAATGTAAACACAAGTGCAAACAGCATAAATCAATGGTTCAAGACTTTTTATTCGGCTGTGTTAAGCTGACTGCTTTTTTAATAAATAAATTTGCAAATGGTAAAAATTTAACGTATACAAATATATTTATAGTCTTTACAACTAATAAATAGTTTGCTATAATCAAAACAAATAATTTGTTAGTTGTGCACCTCATAAATTGACTTCTAGGGATAACCAAAACTCAGATTTGCTAGCAAGAGCATACAACATAATATAGAACCATTTGGCTTTCTCGAGCGCAGGATGTTGTGTCTTGGCTTTGCAAAACATGTGTTTTGCTCATCCCTAATTGACTTCGATAAGGCCCGCTAAAAGTCAAGTAGAAATTTCAAGGTAATGCAGCGTGCAAAAGGCTACACCAAATCAAGCCGCTTTGCGTCTCAAATTTGAAACGGCGGCCAGCCAACGTTATGTGGCAAGGTCAGGCGGTATGTTCCAGCGACTCCAGATAGGCCTTCACGGTGGCGTAGTAGATGCGCAGGAATTTGTTTGCCGAAGCCATCATGTAGACGTGGTAGAGTTTACCCTCGGTGCGTTTCCTGTCCATGAACTGGTAGACCGGTTCATCCAGCGGCGCACTCCGCAAATAGACACTCATAACAAGGAACAGTGTCCGTCGCAGAGATGACGCGCCAATTTTGCTCATGGATTTGTGTTTGCCGGTCACGTCTCCAGAGTCATTCGGCGGAGCATCAAGACTGGCATGAGCCACCAATGCTTTCTTGGAGTAAAAGCGGCGCACATCGCCAATTTTGGCTATGAGCTGCGGGTCGAGCGTCGGTCCTACGCCAAACATACCCATGACGACGGGATATTCCGGCAGCTGTGCGGCTAAGGCGAGCATTTCATGTTTGAGCGCGGTGAGGGCGGCAGAAGTCGCTCTGAGTTGTGCAACAGCCTGTTCCACGAGCAGTTTTGTCGTTTCGGACTTCGGCATGACGCCAATGTGTCCGCTTGCCTCAGCATGAATGAGGTGCGCCTTCGCTTCACTGAAGTTGTAACCGTGCTTTCTGCACCAAAGCTGGTATTTGTTTGTGAAAGCCTTTTCGGATTTCTCACTGACGCAGCGGCAATGCCAAAACTCTGCTACAAAGTCCACCCACTTTTCGCTCCCGTCCCCGCGGATCAGGCTTGAAAACAGACGGTTGACGTTTGAAAACACCGTATCCAGCAACGAGATCAGATTGTTCTTCAAAACCGTCTGCACCTTGGAGTATTGTCGGTACTGGCGATAGCAGTTCTTCAGTAACAGCCGGGTATCTTCCTCTGGAACGTCCCTCGGCAAAGTGAGCCAGCGGTCAAGGTCGTAATTTGCCAGCTTGACAGAATCTTTCTTGTCAGTCTTGACCCGCCTCAAATCGTTGTTCCCGTAGACATGCACCAGCTTTGCATTGACGACGGAAACATATAGCCCTGCGTCGTGGAGCAGCTTTGCCACCGGCGCATGGTAGTTTCCCGTGGCCTCCATGACCACACGAGTCTCACCGTTCAGGCTTTTGAGCTGCCTTGCCAGTTCGCTCAGTTCACTGTCGGTGTGACGGACTTTAAAGGTCAAGATAACGACCTCTCCGAAGGGGCGCATGACGGCAATCGTGCTTCTGCCTTTGGAAATGTCAATGCCTACAGAGTTTATTTGTATTCCTCCAAGCTGTGAATTGCAACCGGAATCCATCTTTTTCTCATTGCCGATTCAATCTATTAGGTGACACGAACTCCAAGGCTCAACCTGCTCAAATCGAACGCTACAATAAGGGGATGGCTGACAGTCTTTCTGATGGGCATCGAAGCCCAAGAGGTGAGTGGTCAGCCAGTTGCGCCCCTTATTGTAGCTTAGGCGTGAGATGGAAAGAAAGCCGGACTGGCTGCCCGGCTTTCCTGTCCAAATTTATTGTAATAGGGTGGTTTATACATATGATGTATGAATTCAAACGTCTGTCTGTAGCGGGGGTTGTGCCGGTGGTCGTGCTGGACGATGCAAAGGACGCGGTTGCGACGGCGAAGGCACTGCTTGCCGGCGGCGTGGACGTGATGGAAATCACGTTCCGTACGGCGGCTGCGGCTGATTCGATCAAGGCGGTCGCGGAAAACTGCCCCGACATGTTAGTTGGCGCAGGCACGGTCATTACGCTCGAGCAGTGCAAAAAGGCTGTCGAGTGCGGCGCGAAGTTCATCGTTGCCCCCGGCTTTGACGAGGACGTTGTCCGCTGGTGCGTGGAAAACGGCGTTGCCGTGACGCCCGGCTGCGTGACGCCGACGGAAATCATGGCGGCGATGAAGCTTGGCTTGAACGTTGTGAAATTCTTCCCGGCCGGCGTTTACGGTGGTCTGTCCGCGATGAAGGCGCTGTCCGGTCCGTTCGGTGGGATCAAATTCATCCCGACCGGCGGCGTCAACACGCAGAACATCGGCGAGTTTATCGCCGCGCCGTTCATTCACGCGGTCGGCGGCAGCTGGGTCTGCCCGAAGGAGGACATTGCAGCCGGCAATTTTGAGAAGATCACTACGCTCTGCAAGCAGGCAAAAGCCGCTGCGCTCGGCTTTGAGGTCGCGCACATCGGCGTCAACTGCGAAGATGCCGCAGCGGCGTCCGCGGTCTGCGAGAAGCTGAACGAAGCGTTTGACCTGCCGGTCAAAGACGGCAGATCTTCGATGTTTGCTTCGAGCGGCATTGAGGTCATGAAGTCGATGTTCAAGGGGAAGAACGGTCATATTGCGATCCGCACCAACTCGGTGGAGCTGGCGGTGGCAGAGCTTGCAAAGAAGGGCTTTGCATATGACGAAAGCTCGGCAAAGTACAAAAACGGACATATGACAGTTGCATACCTCAAAGATGAGTTCGGCGGCTTTGCCGTGCATCTGCTGCAAAAGTAAGGAGGGGCGAAGATGAAAGTTCTGACATTTGGTGAAATTATGCTCCGCCTGAAAGCACCGGGACACGAGCGCTTCTTCCAAAGTCCGATGCTTGAGGCTACCTTCGGCGGCGGCGAAGCCAATGTGGCAGTCTCCCTTGCAAATTACGGCATGGACGCTGAATTCCTGACCGTTCTGCCGCAGAACGATATTGCAGACGCCTGCATCCGCGAGCTGCGCTATTTCGGCGTGGACACAAAGAAGATCGTCCGCGGCGAGGGACGCATGGGCATTTATTACTTAGAGGGCGGCGCGAACCAACTACCGAGCAAGGTCGTCTATGACCGCGCATATTCTTCGATTGCTCTGGCAAAGCCTGGCGATATTGACTGGGACAGAGCGTTCGAGGGTGTGGAGTGGTTCCACATCACAGGCATTACGCCTGCGATTTCCGAATCCGCAATGGAGCTGTCTCTTGAGTCCGCCAAGGAAGCGAAGAAGCGGAACATCACGGTTTCCTGCGACCTCAACTACCGCAAGAACCTCTGGAAGTATGGCAAGAAGG
>UMLL01038356.1_pt1 | contig 20601 bp, 19 predicted proteins | sample 1966591 | NCBI WGS metagenome assembly UMLL01 (sample SAMEA4836200, study PRJEB28245) | human gut metagenome | biome: gut microbiome; material: fecal sample | place: Denmark | collected 2008 | reverse complement strand
TTTTTCTTCTTGTCGGTATCCTTTACCAATTCTGTAATGATCTTGATACTGGATTTTCCGGTTGCAATTAAAAATCCTATGTAATGGAAAAGCCTATTGTTTGCATACCACGATTTGAGTTTGTCGTGAATAGCAACAATTTCTTTCCAAATTTCTTCGTTGCAATCAACACTGTTCGTCTTGCTATTTTTAATATAACTATTGATTGCAAGGAACGGGAAAAGACTGTCGCCCTCTTGAATTGCAGGGTCAATCTGTCCTTCATTTTTCAGCTGAATCGCATAAAGTCTGAGGAGATAATCGATTCTTGTCTCGCCATCACGCATTTCGTTTGATATGAAACTCCAAAACTCATTATCTCTAAGGGATTGCTCAATTTTATCCCATTCAAATGCAATCTGGGCCAAAGCAACTCTATCTTTAACCATTTTTGAAGAGTTGCTATTGTCAATTCTATCGGGATTTAATAATTGAGCTTTAAAAAGTTCTGCATTAGTAAGTGGAATTTTTCCAACATTCAGTTTAGTAAAGATTTCAACCGAATTCACAGCCGGGTCAACCTCATACCAAATAAACTGAATATCCGAGTTGATTTTTCCTCGAATTTCACTTCTGATGTCATCGCTCTTCGCACCAAAGTCATTAAACCACTTATCAATAACAGTTTTAGCCTGATTGATATAGTATTTATCGATGTTACGGATTAACTGGTAATAAATCTGATACGGAGGCTTGGGGGGATTTTTTAGCGCTTCATAACAGCTATTCAATATGAGCAACGTTGTCGTCAGTCGTTGCTGTCCGTCAATCAATTCCCATGCACTATCATATTCCGAAGCATCTCCGCCGTCATCTTTAATGACATCTGGAGTGATTAACTCCGATAATTCCCGCTCGTGGCTTTCAGTATTTAATTCTACTTTTTTTACAACCAAAGGTTGCATACAGTATTTAACCGTATGATTATCATGATTAAATTCCAGCAAGTCATCCAGGAGACTTCTGACTTGTTGTTCCTCCCAGCGATAGCCTCGCTGATAATCTTTGATGTAGAACGTACACTTTTCTAACGAAGGGTCCGTGCCATTCGATAGCACTGTACGCGTCTCAATTTTTGCCATAAGTTACCGCTCCTTTATCTGCAATATTATGCTTATTGTATCTATTGTACTACCATGAAATTTTTTCAAGGTGATAGGTCATTTTACTTATACTTTTTCATTCCATTTTCGAGGGCTTCTTTCACGCGAACTCTAAGTGATTCCGGTGAAACAATCTCTACATGGTTGATATACTGCATAGCCCAGTGTTCCATAGCATTCGGACTTGCTTTTATGCTGACCTTGACTTTGCTCTCGTCATCGGTCTTCATAATACGAGCATCTGTGCCAAACCAGTCAACAATCTGATCAATGATAGCGGAATCAGCGATAAAATCAATGCGTTCTTGCTGATCCGTGTACATATATGGCATATTGGACGCGAGGTCTTTATAGTTAATGCCATTTTCATAGCCCTTCACATTTTTCAGCGGGGTAGACTTCTTGTCGGTAATAGTCATATTGGTGATGTGATCCAGTCGATGAAAGACCATGTTGCCCCAATATTCACTATAAGCCATGAGATAATATCTCTGATTATGGAGTATCATCTGATAAGGACTGACATACTGCTGAGAAGTCTTATGTAGCTTTTTATCTGCTCCGTATTTATTGTAATCATAATGAATCTGGAGCCCTTCTTCGATGGCGGTATCGATAAGTTCAATATTATAGAATAGCGCTCTATTATCGGTTTTGCTCCAATCATTGACTGAATAAATGTGCTTGACACTGGATTTGAAATACTTGTTTGATAGTTTGCAAAGACGTTCGATCAAATCCGATGAATATTTTGCAGTGATATGCTTACTACAGAGCACACTGTCAATCAACATACGAAGTTCAGAATCGTCAAAATCACGGCTTTCCAGATAACTTCCGGCTCTCCGCGACTCAATCTCAATACCAGCCTCCTTTAGTAAGGAAATATTGCGGCTAATAGCCTTACGTTCAATCACAATACCATAGTCATTTTCAAGATGACCTGAAATATCCTCCTGCGTCATAGGATGGTCATAATCGCTGTATTCTTTAAGGATTTGCCATATCCTTATCAGCGCCAGTTTTTTAGGTTCAAAACTATCCATAATTTTAACTCCTTCTCGCTTAGTCTCCACAGAGCCGCCTGTAGCAGTCCAATGATATTCTACAATAACCAGACCGGTCATAATTGGTACATTAGTTAGTTCAATTGTATGTATCACACAGTTTTGTTTCCGTCTGAGTCATAACCCATTTTTTGCATCATATCACTAAAACTTTTATCAAATTGTGCTTGTGATATTGCATGCCTCTCAAGAAAATCTTGCAACACTCTTTTTTGCTTCAAAAACAACTGCCGTTTCTTTTCCTCAAGAGAAAGCTTCTCCCATTCGTTCTGTTCCATTGCTCAATCTCCTTCACAAGATTGATGTCTTACTTGATGGCTTCAGCCACTTTATTAACCATGTCCGTATATTCATGTTTAATCTTTTCAGGACCGACAATTCTTACCTTACCGCCAAAGCCGAACACCCAACTAAAAAACACATGGCTAACAGCAACATTTACCTCAACCTTGAATGATTCCATGTCATAGGCATATGTCGCTACATCCATCCCGAACTTATCCAGAATGGCATCCATTGTTTCATTAGCACACACAAGCTGTACCGTTTTTCGTTCGCTGTTATACATATGGAACATGCCGTCAGAGAACTCAGAAATATCAAAATCTTCGGGCATAGGAACAATGTCCTCTTCCAAAATAACCGGTCTTCTATAAACGCGATCAATCCGATAACTACCTATGCTTTTGTGCTTATCGCTATAGCCGACCATATAGTAGTAATCACCATTCCAAACAAGGGAATACGGGCTGAACTTATACGGCACTCCATTGTTTTTCAGATGACGCTTTTTGCGGACATCGTACTGAAAATATTGAAAGGAAATCTTCCTTTTTAGGTTAATAGCTTCGTTTACCGCCTCAATCGTCAAATAGATGCTTTCATTTTCTTTTTTCAAACGTCCTTCAGAGTAGAGGTTTCTCTTAATATCCCGCGAATAGTTCTTACTGGTTAGAGTTCCGAGTTTTGTCACAAGCGCATCGCTTTTTTCCTTAGTAATGAACTTTGAAGATTCCACGGTATCTATGAGTAGTTTCAGCTCTGCAAGGTCAAAGGTCCTGTCAAAAAGGTTATACTGCACCTGTGACCCCCGGTAAACATCAATCCCGAGACCGAACTTTTTCAGTATTTCAACATCTCCGCCGATAGTAGTCCTATGGGCGGGCATGCCATATTTGTCTTGCAGCTTGTTCAAGATTTGCGTAGTCGTAAGCGGATGATCTGGATCCGTTTCTTCATACAAAATCTTGGCTACATATAGAACTCGTAATTTGCTGTCACTATCCATGTCAATCCCTCTAAACTTATTTCAATCTTTCGCACAGCGGCAGGAGTTCTTCCAACTTGGCGACGATTCGCTTTTGCTCGGCAAGGGGCGGGAGGGGAATCATTAACGCCCTGATTACCATAGCATTTAATTCAGTTTGATTAGTTGAACCAGAGCCTTGTCTTTCCATATATGGCTGATAATTCTTTATCACAAAATGTATGTATTCTGCGCAGATACTATCCGAGACTCGCACAATGGTAACATGAGAATCTGGAACAACGGGAATACTTGATGGATTATCAGAATCATGATAAAAACCTACTCGACCCATTGTGCCGCCACCAGTTGAGTTAATTACAATATCTTTATCTCGCATGAATTCTTCTTCAGGATATTTGCTCAGTTTTGACTCATCCAAATATAAAGCCAAAGATAAGTCAATAAACCCTTTTTTAGTGTTACATTTTTGAGCAAAAACAAGTGTACCACTTTGTGCTGTGTATGTAGGTGATTTTCCACGCCGTATTGATTTGCAAACTAAATCATCAAGTCGCACCCACTTCCAACTTTCCGGGATATCAAACGGCTTTTCGTCATCGACGATTTCAGGAAGTACTTTGTCTTTCTTAAATAGTCCTTTTTGAATCAAGACTTGCTTTCCAATTTGAACTTGAGCGAAAAGAGCTTCACCGGTGCCCTCCTCTGGACGTTGCTCTACGAGTTTGCCTTGAATTGCCATTTGCAGAAGGGATTTTTGCATTTCTGAGGGGAAGGATTTATCAATTTCTGCTAATCGTCCTAATGCGCCATCAATTGGACCAAGTTCAAATATCTCCGAACCACCAAACAAAGAAGAGTTGATATAGGTCAACGCTCTGTCAACAACTGTATTCAATGATGCTCGTTCTTCTTGATATCTCATAAACAAGTCTGATGGAGACAAAATTTCTTCTTCTTCATGAGGATAGCCACACTGATCTAAATCATAGCCAATCTCTTCCGTCAGTTGCTTGTAGGTATATTTCTGCGACTTATATGTTGTTGTTGCTTCGTCGGAATCCTTCTGGTCTTCGATGACCCTACGGTCATTCCACCATTCAACAACGGGTGCAAAATGCTCCACCTTCATAGGCTTCGTCTTGCTGAAATGCTTATAGCCTTCGGGCATATCGAGACGGTAGAACCATGTTTCTTCCGTCTTGCCGGTATTATCAAAGAACAGAATGTTGGTCGTGATTGATGTGTACGGAGCGAAGACACTGCCAGGCATACGGACAATGGTATGCAGATTGAATTCGGACAGCAGTTTCTTTTTGAGGTTGACCTTCGCGTTGTCGGTACCAAAGAGGAAACCGTCGGGCAGAATCACCGCGCAACGACCATTCTTCTTCAGACGGTACATAATAACCGCCATAAAAAGATCTGCCGTTTCGCTGGATGCGAGATCTGCCGGGAAATGGTTCTTCACTTCCGTTTTTTCGCTGCCGCCATACGGAGGATTCATCAGAATTACGTCAAACTGATCATCTTCGGTATAGTCCAGCACATCACGTATCAGTGAGTTATCGTGATATACGCGAGGAAGGTCCACGCCGTGAAGCAGCAGATTCGTAATGCAGAGCATATACGGGAACTGCTTTTTCTCAATGCCGTAGATAGAATCACCGTAAGCTGCCTGATCCTCGGTGGTCTTTACTTTCTTTTCAAGCTCTTTCAGCCAAGAGGTAATAAAGCCACCAGTGCCGCAGGCAAAGTCAGCCATCTTTTCGCCGACCTTCGGCTGAATCATCTGTGCCATGAAATCCGTTACCGCACGGGGCGTGTAGAATTCACCGGCGGAACCTGCGCTCTGAAGCTCTTTCAGAATGGACTCGTAGATTTCACCGAAGGCATGGCTTTCCTCGTAGTCGCCGAGATCCAACTCGTCGATTACATTAATGACCTGACGGAACAGAACACCGTCCTTCATATAGTTGTTGGTATCCTCGAAAGTCGTTTTGACGATTGACTTTTTGATTGGCGTCTCCGGGGTAACGTTCAGCTCTTTCAGAGTCGGGAAAAGCGTATTATTGACGAAGCTCAAAAGACGGTCTCCGGTCATTGCGGAGCCGCTGTGATCGTCAACGGCCCAGTTCGCCCAGCGGCAGTTCTCCGGGATGATAGATTCATAGTTATCCTCGTCAATATCCCAGTCCTGCTCCTTGGCATCATACACTTTCAGAAAGAGCATCCACGCGATCTGCTCAATGCGCTGCGCGTCGCCGTTGATACCGGGATCGTTGCGCATGATGTCTCTTATTCTTTTTACAAATCCTGATATGTTACTCATAATTACGCCGCCTTATAAAGTTCTTCTTCAAGTTCCTTGATTGCTTTCAGATATCCGGCCTTTCCGCCGAACATTGCAACAATCTTGGACGGTGCACCGAATTTCTTCAGCGGATCAAGCTTCAAAATTTCGGTGCTTTCGATTTCATAAATACCGGTGTTCATATACTTTTCCAGCAGAGCTTCCAGTACTTCCTTTGCGGAACCGCTGTACTTACTGAGAAAATCACGCTTCTTCACGTTGTTGGCACGTTCTTTTCTCGTAAGAGGTTTCTTATCAAAAGCAACATGGCAGATGAAATCGAAGTCGTCTACGTCGGACATGCCCTGATCGGCTTTCAGTGCGTCGAGGTCGATACCACGTTCACGAAACAATGTCTGGATCTTTTCTTTCTTTTCTTCGGCAGTCCACTGCTGGATGAAATTGTCCAAAGAAGCATACGTTCCAAGGATGTTGGTCTTAGTGTAGTCGATAATGCTTTCCTGTCGTAGCAGCTTGCCGTTTGCGTCATATACGGAAACGGTTTTATTGATAACAGACACTCTGCATCCATTGGCATCAACATACGGCTTCGGTGTGGTCGGAGAGGTAGGCGGTATTGGAGGATTAGGCCCGGGACCGGGCCCCGGAGTAGGCGGATTCGGGTCAAAGCCCGGATAAATAACGATTGGTCCGTCCCAATCTGGATCGGCAAACAAACGAGCTACGCCACGGAAATCCATAACCGTGAAATGAGTCTTGCCGTCTTTTTCTCTCAGTCGGGTACCGCGTCCGATGATCTGCTTAAACTCAGTCATGGAGTTGATCATCTGGTCAATGACAATAAGTTTCGTCATCTTGCAGTCAGCACCGGTGGAAAGCAGCTTTGATGTAGTTGCTATTACCGGATACTTGGCCGAAACGGAAATGAAATAGTCCAGCTTACTCTTTCCGTATACATCGCTGCCGGTGATGCGGACTACGTAATCGGGGTTCTGCTGAACCATATCGGCATTGAGGTTATTAAGGGCGATTCTCATCCGCTCCGCGTGTTCCTCGGTAGCACAGAATACGATAGTTTTCTGCATCCTGTCCGTGCTCTTCAGGTAGTCGGTAATCTCTTTTGCCACCTGATTGATACGGTCTTCGATGATGATATTGTAATCGTAATCGCTGTTTGTATAGATGCGGTCCTCAATCAGATTGCCGTAAACGTCAGTCTGACCGTGACGAGGTCTCCAGCCGTCTCCAATATCGGTCGTGATACCGATTACGCGGAAAGGCGCAAGGAAGCCATCATCGATACCTTCCCTGAGACTGTAAGTATAGATCGGGTCTCCAAAATAATAGATGTTAGAAATATACTTCGTTTCCTTCGGCGTTGCCGTCATACCGATCTGAGCAGCAGAATTGAAATATTCCAAGATCTTACGCCAGTTGCTGTCCTTCTTTGCGGAACCTCTATGACACTCATCTACGATAACAAGGTCAAAGAAGTCCGGATTGAACAGCTGTGTAAGTCTGGAAACGGTATCGTCTTCGTCCTTTTCATCTTCTCTGTCAGTGAGCTGCTGATAGAGGGAGAAGAACACTTCGTGAGAGGTGATGGTATTCGGATCGTCCTTTGCAAAATTGATTTTATGAATGGTCTTTTCAAGCGGTGCAAAATCCTGCTGGATAGACTGATCCACAAGGATATTGCGGTCTGCCAGATATAGGACTTTCTTTACAAGTCCTGCTTTCAGCAGACGATATACAATCTGGAAGGCAGTATATGTTTTACCCGTGCCGGTCGCCATAACAAGCAACAATCTGTTCTGTCCCTTTGCAATAGCGTCTACGCTGCGGTTGATAGCAATACGCTGATAATATCTCGGAGCGTATGTGGTAGCACTTGTGTAGTAGGGCTGTTTGATGACCGCCGACTGAGCAGGCGTAAGACTGGCTTCGGCAGAATAACGAGCGCAAAGTTCATCATAAGTCGGGAACTGATCCAGCGGGATCTGATGTTCCAGACCGGTCAAAAAGTCATGCTCATAAAAGGCGTCCCCGTTGGAACTGTACGCAAAAGGAATGTCCATCATTTGGGCATATGTCATTGCCTGCTGAAGGCCGAAGGAAACAGTATGGTTATTGTCCTTTGCTTCAACGATGGCAACGGGGTTATTCGCATTGATGTAGAGGATATAATCTGCCTTTTTAGCTGGTTCACGGGACACAAGATTTCCTTTGATGTTTACCTTACCATCGGTGAACTGGACCTTTGTTTCCATCGTGATCTTATTCTGCCAACCGGCAGCGATGAGAGCAGGTGTAATAAAATTAAGCTTGATATCCTCTTCGGTCATGGAGTTTTTGGGCAACAATGTACTCATTATTTCATCTCCTAATTCAAATAGCAGACTTAATCGTTCTCGATTACTTCCATAACGTCTCCAATATCACAATGAAATATCTTGCACAGCCGGAGTATCACTTCCATAGATACAAGTCTATCTTGATTCAGCTTTGTCATCGTATATGAACTCAATTCCGCAGCTTTGGCCAGATCGCCTTTTTTCATCTTGTTTACTTTAAGTAGCTTCCAGAGTTTATCATAACTAACGGTTATTTTTTCAATCCTCCATCGTCAATGTGCGCTGCATGACTGCATGACGTGTAATTACAAAAATACATCATATATTATAGCACATAAATTGAAAACTTTCAAGGAATGTGGCTAATTTCATACAAAAAATTACAAATGCAGTCGCTTACAACCGACTGCATAACATATAAACAAAATCGCTCTGACACCGAGCTAATACAGCTCGATGCCAGAGCGACTGTTTAATACGCTGGGATGCCATATCCGAGAATTTCGTAATAACCTACTGTATGCTGTCTTTCGCGGCAGCTATCCCCGGAGTTTCCTTCAACCGTATAGACTATTCCGTTTTCAACTTTTTCAACGATACCCGTATGATCCGATAATCCGTCCTGTGGACCCGATTCACCGTTAGGACTATCCCAATCATAGAAGATAATCATTCCGGGTGACGGCACCTCAGAGCCATCCATCCACTGACCGCGTTCCTTGAACCATTCCACGCCGTTAATACAACCGGCATATTTTGGAATGACACCGCTTTCGATATATCCGCATTGATCGGCGCACCACGATACATATCTGTCGAGCTTTATCACATCTTCGCGCAAATAAGCCGACACCTTTTTTACGGATGCCGGCTTGTGAATAATGATATGAAGCTCGTAACAGTAGTAAAGATATAGGGCGTAAAGACCGGTGGCTTTTTCGGACTTTTCCTTGTAGTGGTAATAAGGAGCTTTCTTATCCTCTTTCACTTCGGGGAACGGGACCTTGCGGCGCACATTATTCTGAATACGCTGCTTGATGGATTCCAGTTCATAGAACTCACCGAGCCCGTCCAGACGGAAATGTTTATCGCCGTTCACGATCTTTACAATGGGATGAATACGAGGTGCGCCGGTATCTGTCTTGGTGACGATCTCATAGCCCATCTCGTTCATGACACGGATAAAGTCACGCTCCGTCGTTGACGCGGCAATCGCTCTGTCAATGTCTTCGCGCACTTTTCCGCGCAGCGTCGGCTTGCCGTTCTTTTCGGCAGACCATTCGCCGTAATTCTTGCCGCGCTTATCCGGATTATCCAACACAGATATTCTTGCTTCGCGGCACAGCCTATCGGATACCTCGCGCATCCGCCTGTAATCCTCCGGGGAGTTGTAAAACTTCTTGCCGTCAACATCGGATACCGAGTTAATCACGAAATGATTATGATAGTGTCCGGTATTGCAATGTGTGGCAACTACGACCTGAAAGCGGTCTCCCCATAGTTCTTTGGCAAGGGCAACACCGATGTTGTGTGCCGTATCCGCGTCCACTTCATCAGCCTTGAAGGACTGGTAGCCATGATAACAAGATCTGCCGCCCTCATTATGCTTGAGCCGTTTGGTTTCCATGAACTCCTGTGCCGCAAGCTCTTCACTCGTCAGATTAAGGCAAGTGACATACGCTCGCGTTTCGGTCTTCATTTCATCGGCGGCATACTCAATTACGCCCTCTATTTCATGAAGAGTGGATAAACCTTTTCGGGTTTTCTCTCTGGTCTTTTCGGGATTTCTTGCATAATTGATAACCTTGTCCACCCGTCCTTTTATGGGCCAGATAGAGGTAACTGCCATCAGCAGGTTTCGGAGGTATATGCGTCAGAGACAAGCTTGGTTGCCGCTCTGATTTCCTCCAATCCTTTTCTGAACTGCGGCATGTCCGGGACGCTTGTGGCATTGAACTTTTTCAAAGTCTGATCGAGATTGTATCCCGCCTGACGCATGGCACGGAGCAAGGCAGGAACATCGGCGAGCGGGGCCTCCTTTACCGTCGAGCCGTTCAATACCGCACGGCAATATCCTTCTCTGGACATCTGTGCTTTCTTTGCTTTCTTATTCAAAGCATCAAGTTCAGCCTTGGTGAACCTGATCTTCATTTCGAGTGTTCTTTTCAAAATAGCCATCCTTTCTTCTGGGGTTTCAGGGGCATTGCCCTCTGACAAGCGGAATTGTGGCCCCACAATTCGTTGCTTGTTAAGACAATGCCACTAACCCCGTGATTCAAATTACTTCGACACTTCTAAGATACGAAATGCCTTTTGCAGAGAACTGGAACGAAACACTTACGCGGGTGTTAAGAGGAATATCTGCCATACCCAGATAGTTCTTTTCGCTCCATGCTGATGTCATGATCTTTCTTCCGTCATCGAAATCGAGATATGCCAACAGGTTTCTGTTCTTATCCCAGCGTTTGCAGGCGATAGTCGCCTCATAGGTTCCTTCAAAATCGGGGAACTGATATTCACGACCATCAAAACCGGAGTCCACAAACTCCTGCCAGGATAAAGCACGCTTTTCCTTTTCCATATAGTTCACCTCTATTCGGTAGGTGGCTCCAAAATGATGCCACCTTGACAAATCAAATAAAAAAATGGCTCCAAAATGATGCCATTAGAAGTTATCGAGGAAATCCATGATATTGTTTTCATTCTCAGCTGATTCAGAATTCTCCGACTCAAAAGGAACAGAAAATGAAGCTTTCCGCAGTTCTTCCGAAATAACCTTTCTCATAAGAGCTTCGAGTGTTGACAGTTTGTGCGCTGTATTTATCGAATCTATAACCTCTTTATTGATTGGGCCACAGCTATTACTGTGAAGAAGATCCCATGCGTTCTTTACATCTTCAATATCCATATTGAATCGTATGCTGATTCTTTTGAAGTTCATCGCGGAGTTCCTCTTTTGGTACTCAGTTCTGCGAGATACTCATATCCCTTTGCGGTAGCGCAGATGTCATCGTTGATTGTCACGCGGTTTTCATCATATACACCGAAGTGCCGAATCAGGCAGCTTCCGCCCCCGAGCACATACAGTCTCATCAGTTCCGGATTGTATTCATGCTCACGGAGTCTCTGGAAGATGCCCGCAACATATTCAGTCGCAGTATCCGTAATGGTCTTCAGATAATCTTCCTTGATGTCTGCCGTACCAAAACGAAACACCCGGTTGATAATTGCCTCATCGACGGTTGTGTGATGAATTCGCATGACATTCTCGCGGACTGCCAAAAGACACTGGTGCGTACCGTATTTCTCCGTGAACATATTGCCGGGAATCGGTTTCTTGTCATTGATAAACATGATGTTCATGGTACCGTTGCCAATGTCGCAGAGCATATTGACACCCTTGAACTCGGAAAGTCTGTCAGCAACAGCGGCAAAGCCCTGTGGAAACACATCTGCTCCGATGATCTCCACATGGTACTGAGTGCCGCGGAAGGTAAACTCAACCTCGCGGTTTTGCATAAGGTAGTCTTTGAACTCATTTCGCTGACCGCTCACCCAAGTAAGGGGAAGACCGGCTGCAATGCGAACCTTGCCGGAGGTAATCTTTCGGATATTCAGCTCCCGCGCAATCCCTGCAAGAGCAAGAACGTAGTAGTCAATATCCTTTGTCTTATCCGCAAGGAACTCTTTATGACCTTCACCGATCAGATAATATCTGCCGTCATAGACAAGCAAATTATCTTTGAAAACGGGTTCGGTATCATAGACCGCCACGCTTGCCGGGAAGCAGCAGTTTGCGGTTTTGATATTGCCGTATCCGCTGTCGATTCCGATGATGAATACATCGTTGATTTCTTTCACACTCGCACCTCCGTTATCTCGACTTTTCCTGATCGGGGTTATAGCGAACAGACAGAATCTTTCCGTTGACGCTGATAAGCTTTTCGGGCAATCTGAACTGCTTTTTGAATCGTTCAAGCTGTTCTCGATCCAGCGAGCCAAAGTTCTGACCTGAGCAATCGCAGATGAAGAAAGGGCCGAAAATCACATCCATGATTTCGTGATTCTCTCCATAGACTGCGCGATTGGGGTCCATGCCGTTAAACTTGCCCTCCTCGTTGCATACGATGCAAATGGCCTCCTCAAAAGGATAGAAGGCTTCAATATCGCCCTTAACGGCTGCCTGCAAACCGTCAAGTGTATTTGTGATCTCCGTTACTCTGGCGACCTTACCCGGCTCACAGAGCACCACCTTGATTTTTTCCTCTTTCAGTTCTTCGGTGAGGTCGGGGTCAAAATTGACCTTCTGAAAACCGACAGTATCGCAGAAGTTATAGGTGGATTCACCGTCTGCGCCGATAACCTCAACCACATCTGAAACCGAAAGCGATCTGCCTTTGTATCCCTTCGGATGGTCAAGATTGAACATACGATATACGTCTTCAAGGTTCTCACAGCTTACTTCGCCCTCGAAAACCTTGTCGTAAATCTCGCTCTCGATTTCAGAAGAACCCTGAAACCGCTCCAGTTCGTCAATGCTCTGGAAAGCAACGCGATTATGGTCGCGTCCCATGTTGACTTGGTATATTGCAATATCCATTAGCGTTCTTTCTCCTTTCTCATTCGTGTTATTCCTACACGGATTTTCAGTTCGTCGTTGACGTCTTTACCGCAGGAAGGAGGCTCATCAAGGACCGTGTATTTACCTTGCAAGCCGGACACAATTCCTTTTACCGCGCCGCGACCTATCTCATCGTTATCCAGATGAAGGCAGATCGTGCTCACATTCGGATGTTCTTCAAGAAAACGGCTCAGCGCAACGGGAACGACATTCTCTCTTTTCGTCCGATAAACACCGGCTAAAGAAAGGAATACCTCCGATTTCCAGTCGCGCCCTTCGATCAGCTCCAGCGTTGCATAACTCATAGCGTCTATTGCTGACTCAAACACATGGATTTCCTTTGCGCCGGTATTCTCACCGATTGAAAAAGAAAAGTGTTTGTCGCTTCCGGTAAGCTCGCCTTTGTACTGTCCGACAGTCCCGCGGAGAGCTCCGTATCGTGCTGTTCCATTCTTGTCGTACCCTACAAAAACTGCGTTGTGATAGTCCATAGACTCAAAGAGCGTTTTATGCTCGATGCAGTAGCGGATAATGACCGGATGAATGCCGCGACTCCTCAGATAGCGTTCAACATGGGAGGTATCTTCTGACAGTTTTGGCATAAGAAAATCGTGGTGAACTTTTTCCTTTTGGCGATAAAAAACAGGCGGTTGTATCGCCGCCCGTCCGATTATTGCTTCTACCGCCTCCATGAAGGAAAGCCCTTTGACTTTTATGAGGTAATCAAGAGCAGACCGCCCGCCGATGTCCTGTGAGAACCAATACCATTTTCCATTACTGATACGAAGAGAGTCATGTTCTCTTGTGCAGTAGGTGTTGCCGGATACATGGACAAGTTCCTGCGGTTCGTAGTTTCGGAGATAGGTCATCAGATCCATTTCCTTCGCTTTCAGAATGTCTTCCGCAGCAATATAAGCCATGACGCATCACCTCGATTCTCGCTGTTCTCGGATGAAATCCTGCCGGATGATGGCATTGGCACGGCACTCGATAGTGTCGCGGATGTTCTCCATGTGGTCGGTTTCTCGCTTCTCGAAATCCTTGAACACATCTGCAAGCGGACAAGGCGATTTCAATAGTGCCTTGCACTGTTTGTCTGACAGATCATGATGCTCAAGAGCAAGAACAATATCCTCGCGCACCGTGTACTCATTACAGTGGTTGAGGATTTCACCGGGAGGCTGATTCATCAGCCACTCACGGTACTGCTGCTGTTCAGCGAACATCTTCTGATACAGAGCAGTATTCAGTTCTTCGTTTGTCATTTGCAAACCCTCCTTGTTTTTATTTAGCCGACGAAGTTTGTCCTCACCGGCTATGTACTACGGCGGAAACCGCCGTATCAGGCTTTCTGGATCACTCGCTTGAACTTCAGCGGACTGTTCTCGATATACTCGGAAATCAGATTGTTTTCTGATTTTGTTTCTGCATAAGCCGTTATCGAAATTGTCTTCGTATTCCAGTCCAGCGTGTAGGTGTCAGCGGCAACATTCGTGATATGATGCTTTGCCAAAAAGTCGCGGAAGTCTCGCATCGCTTCAAGGTTGTCGGACATAATGACATTCACATACGTCCTGTCTTTTGACATCTTTTCGCTTACGAGACAGGCAAGCGCACAGCCGATGCCGCCGGCAAGAGCGACGATCAGAATTGCGAGGTCGCTTTCTGCGGCAACGATCCGTTTTGTGAGCCAGAAATAAATGAAGTCGGAAAGCACTACCGCGATTCCCGCAAGCAGCCACCGACTTCTCTGAATCAGTATTGTTTTTGTGGTACTGAGTGCGTTATCCAGCACCTTTGCAAGAAACAGCACTCCGAAATAGATCAGACTACCCATGCCATACAATTACCTCCTTAAATAGCGATAGCCGCAAAGTTTTTACGCTTTGCGGCTATCCGTGTCTTATTTTATTATCTTCAAAAGAAGCTCTACAACATCCTCTGTCGGTTTTCCTTGCTCTATGAGCTTATTGCGGAAACTGAGCAGAGCGTATTTGGCGAGGCGGGCTTCTTCGGGGTTTAATTCAAGAATACGCTTATCACTTTTACGACGGAACATTTTCAGCACCTCCATTTCTTTCTAACTTCATTGTACTTAACCTTGGTGAGAGAAATCTGAACCTTCTGACGGTCATTACAGAAGCTTGCCGCCGTTTCGGTGATCTCAATTTCCTGTCCTGCGTAAACGAGTTCAGCGGAATGAACTTCCGTATTGATTACCATACCGAAAGGTGCTTCGGTCTCGTAAATCTCATACTTGCCGAGATAAAGAGGCTTGCTTTCAGCCACACCGTCTTCACCGGTTGTCACCGAATCAACGACTTCACCAGCTGAATAGCGGAGAGTACCGTCGAGCGTGTAAACATCTTCGGCTGCCTTGATTTCATAGGTCGCACCTGCAAGACCCTGAACTTCGTAAACAGGCTGATACATTCCGTCCGCTTCGGTTACGGTCGCAAAGACCTCACCGGACTTGGAAATCTTGATAATGCCTTTCTGTGCGTAGTTGCCGAGCTTTACTTCGACAACCTTAACGCCGCTGTCCTCAGAGGAATTGTCCTCCGTAACATCGAACTTCACGGGATCAGAGCTGAGAACATAACCGTAAGGAGCAGAGACCTCAACAAGAGAATAGCCCTTGCCGAACTCAAGCTTTTCGGGAGTAATCAGCATACCCGCATCGTTGGTGTAGAAGGTGTCGATGGTAGTAACTTCCGGATAGGTGAAAGTCATTTCCACCTTAGCGCCGTCGGGACGGTAGATCTGGAAGCCTGCGCCGGCATAAGGAATGGTCTTGCCGCTTTCCGCATCAACCTTGATGACCTTGATAAAGGATTCAAAGTTTGCGTTATTGATAAGGTAGCGATAAGTTTCACCGTCCTTGGCAATAAACACATCAAAGTCGGGCATCAGCTCGCGGCCTTCCCAGCCAGAGACCTGATGAACGGTGTAAACGCCGTAAGGCATATCCTTACTCTGAACAAAGCCGTTTTCATCACAAGTGAGATAGTCACGCTCGGTTTCTTTGGCTGCGTCAAAGCTGCCGGAAGATTTCAGATAGATTGCGAATACTGCGCCTTCTTCCGGAGTCTCGATCTTAGTCTCGCCGTCGTCGGTGTGCTTGATGATTGCGATATTGCCTTTCTGGACCTGTTCGGTCACATCAATGGCAGGTGCGGAATTGCGTTCAACGGTGTAGAGCTTTGCTTCCGCGCCGACATGATAAGAGACAGTATCAAGCAGATAGCCTTCGGAGGGTTCAATTTCCTTGATGCTCCAGTCGTCGCCGCAGACATAATAGGAAGTGGTGAACTGACCGTTCTTGTCGGTGACATAGGTGTCAACGAGCTGATCTCCCTTATAAATGCCATAGGTTGCGCCCGCAAGAGAAGCGTCGCCCTGCGCGGTGCCGGTTTCGCAGTCGCTCTTGGTTACGGTTACATTAAACTTTTTGAGAATATTGGAGAAACTCTTGTTTGTTACGCTGTTCCATTCAACCGCAGCACTCTGACTTGCGGGAACAACGTAGCGGATCGCGGTATCGACTTCCTCCAGCGTATAGCCGGAGCCGATAAGCACATCCTTGAAGGTTGCAACGCCCTTGCTATTCGTAACAGCAAACTCGTCAACGGCAAGACCGCTGACAGAAGTGCCATACAGATGGAACTTTACGCCTTCAACGAGGCCGTCTTCGGAAGTTTTGGTTACGGTGAGATCACCACGGCGCAGTACGTTATTGAAAGAAACAGTCGCCGTCTGTCCTGCAAGAACAGTCACACGATGCGTTTCCTGCGGAACATACTTGTCGTAGGTCTGCTCGGTAACGGTGTAGGTTCCGGGCATAAGATTGTCGATCTGAATTTCGCCCTTACTGTTGGTTGTAAAGGTCTGGTTTACTCCATCACCGACAATGGTGAACTTAATACCATCGACCTTACCATCTTCGGAGGTCTTGATAATCTTTGCGCTTCCGTAGCTGACCTTCAGCTTGATATATGCCTTCACAGGATCGGAAACGGATGCCGTATAGGTTACAGTGTCCTGAATACCGCCGTCGGGACCGTACTTATTATCAGTCCAGACAAGAACGCCGCAGCGGGCCACGCTTCTGCTTGCCGTGATAGTCACATCACCCGTAGGAGCGTTATCGGTCGTGATAGTCAACTTATTTCCGGAAACAGAGAAATTGAAACCGGTTGCACTGGCAGAGAAGGTGAACTTAGAAAGAACATTATTGGTATCTGTCAGTTCTGCAACATACTTACTGCCGTCCCATTCCAGTTCAATGGTGCTTGCCTTGCCTGTGCTCTTGCTCATAAAGCTCGGATACTCAACATGGCTCTGAACGCTGGAAACGATGCTGTTGTAATAGGAATCAATGCGGCTCTTGAGAGGATGACCGGAGCTGATAACAGATTTCACCGCATCCTTACCACCCGTGCTCACATGATTAAAGTCCGCATCACGCTCACCGATAACGGTTTCCCATACGAGAAGCTGCGTAGCGATTGCGTGAGCCATCTTATCTGCATCTGCATCGTTCTGGGATTTCCACGAAGTGGAGATGTTACCCTGATAGCCATACTGCATGATTCTGCCGAGCAGGACCTTGATGTCATCAGGCTCAATGGTGTTGTTATACTGGCTGGGATAATTATCCCAGAAGTTTTCGCCAAAACCGGAATAGGAATCACCGACATTTCTCGGAACACCGGGTTCAATGCAGTAGCAGACTTTTCCTTCATAGGAATCCATACAGTGAATGGTCGTCATATTGGATGCTCCGGTGCTCCAACCGTTCATATAGGTCTTTGCATCGTGTCCCCAGGTAGAATGGTCATAGACCTGAACGGCGTCCCCATCACGGGGATACGAGACCATATAGGACTCAGCCGTTTCAGATGCGGCAAAGGCGGTCGTTCCCATGCCGATGAGAGTCGTGAATGCCGTAAGAACTGCAAGCAGCCCGGACATTCCTCTCTTGAGAATTTTCTTTTTCATTCTTTGTCCTCCTTTTAGACATGAAAAAAGCACCGTATTTCTACGATGCTCATTTCGGAATATTGAATTGTGATTTATGCGTATCCCACATAGATGAGATAACTGTTTGTCCCGACACATTCATACCAAATCCAGACATCGGTTATATCCTCGTCCTTTGCATATCTGCTCATGCGAGAATTTATGTCTCTTTCAAGATAAATGCAATCGGGGTTGGCGGTAATCGGATTGTCCCAGCAATCGCCTGCGGAACTCTCCAATGTCAGTCCCTTACTGACCGCAGCGCCTTGTGCGTAAGAAATCCAGTAGTTTATATCAAAGGTCGGTTCCGGCTCAGGCTCTGGTTCAGTCTTAACCGGTGGAGTCGGTAATTCCGGTTCCTTTGGAACTTCTGTTGTCTTCGGTGCTTCTGTTTCCTTTGGCGTCTCCGTAACAGGAGTCGTTTCAGGCGCTTTCGTTTCCGCTGGTTCAGAAGAAGGCTTTACCGGCTCAAAAGGAGAAGTAGTCACGCTATCACCTGTGGCTCTCGTTTCTTCCTTCGGCTGCGGAATGCTTTCCGTTTCCTTGACATCAGACACCGTTGTTTCAGAAGCGATACCGGATTCTTCAGGGGTGTCTATATTAACGCTTGATTGGGGTGCATCCGTCTCTTGGGAGATTTCTTCACTTTTCTTTATTGGTAGTGATTCGCTCTGCGAAGGTTCGGACGGTATATCCGAGATCTGAGGAACTTCCGAGCAGCCGCATAAGCAAAGAACCAGAGCAACCGTGATTATCATAAGTGTTCTTCTCATAGGATCAACCTCCTTTGGTTTTCCACTTATATTGTACGAATGCTTTTGTTTTCTTTCAAATGTGCCGCCTATATCTTCTCCTTTTGAGATAGTATGCTGGTCTTGAAGATGGGGGGAGTGTGAGGGGGGAAGAAACATTCTCCGCCCGTAAAAGGGTACACTACTCCCTTGGCGTAAGGATTATCTTGCGTCACGATCTTTCTGCCGTTCCTGATGCCGATGATAATACTCAAGCGCTTTCATAATATAATCACCGGTTTTGTCATAAGGAACATTGGCAGGAATGAACTTCCTCGCATCTTCGTATTTGATGTTGATTTTCTCTTTCTGATTCGGCTTTTCCTCGCTCATGATCGACTCGATCACTTCCTGAGAAAGCTTTCCTTCATTAGAGAACTTCTTCATCTTGATAGCCTGGGCAAGGGACGGTGTTGCATCCGTATAGGAGATTTCTTCAAGCAGCGCAGCCTGTTCCTCTTTTTTGAGGTAGGACAATTCAACTGCCGGTCGGAACGCAATACGACTCTCATCGACAAGCTGGAGCAGTTCGGGAATAAGCTCAGTCAGACGGATATAACGAGAAACCTGTCTTCCGCTTTCCTCCGCTTTATCACCAAGAGCATCACGAGAGAACTTTGGGACCACTGGTCCAGAAGTTAAATCATTACGCTGTCCCTGCCTATTCATGGCTTCAAGACGCATCTTATACGAAAATGCTTTTTCACTCGGAAGGATTGTGGAACGCTGCAAGTTCGATTCAACCATTAAGATAATCGCTTCATCACGGGTCATTTCCCGGACTTCGGCTTTAACGGTATCAAGTCCTGCAAGCTCACAAGCTTTTTTCCTGCGATGTCCGGACACGATTTCGTACCGTCCATCTTCCTTCGGACGAAGTGTGACAGGCGTGATAATCCCGCGCTCTTTAATACTCTGAACAAGCTGATCCATATCCTCATCAACTTTTACCTTGAAGGGATGGTCGGGGAAATCATCAATTTCCGAAATGGGCACATCATAAATTCTGGGGAGCTTGTTTTCTTTACGCTCCGCATCATTCATAAAGAGCTCATCGTACCCGGTCAGGCCCAGATCGATTTTTTGCACGTTCTTCAATTTCTGTCACCTCCTTCGTGAGTGCCTCATACGCTGCCGCGACTTTGCCGTTCTTGTCATGAGAGAAAATGCTTTCTCCGGAAAGACTGCACTCCGCAGCTCTTACCGAAAACGGAATCTCGGAATTGAACACGCGGATGTTTTCTCCCACAGATGAACGCAGCGATGAAATAATCGCCTTTGCATTGTTTGTGCGGTTATCTACCATCGTCAGCAAAATGCCGTCAATCTTCAATCTCGGATTGATCTGCCGCTTGATCTTTGAAATCGAGCTCAGGAGCAAGTTAAGACCTTTGGTTGACAGGAAGTTCGGCTGAGACGGAATAATCACACTGTCTGCCGCAACAAGCGCATTGACCGTCATCATTCCCAGAGAAGGCATACAGTCAATAAGGATATAGTCGTAATTCTTCTTCATGCCGTCGATAGCGTTTTTCAGAACATACTCGCGGCTCATAACATTGAACAAGCCGGTTTCCATACCGGACAACTCAATGTTAGAAGGAAGCAAGTCAACACCTTCCGGATGCGTAATAATGGCATCACTGGGCGGCTGTTCATCATCAATGACCGACTGCATTAGGGAAGAAAGCGACACATCCAGTTCATCTGGGTTCTTCACTCCGAGGCTTACCGTTAAGCTGCCTTGCGGGTCAGCGTCAACAAGCAAAACCTTTTTGCCTGAGTCGGCAAGTCCCACACCGAGATTGACTGCGGTTGTCGTTTTACCGACTCCGCCTTTCTGGTTCGTGATGGCGATCACTTTACAGTTTTCCATGTGGTATCCTCCTTTCTTTTTATTTGAATCATTTCTGATCCACTAAAACCTCAAAGATAATCTTTGGGGCTTTAGTGGTTGCACTTAATTTTTCCTCGAACCCCAAGTGCAAAAAAGGAAATCATCAGATGCCCGATAGCGAATCGG
>UMLL01035380.1_pt1 | contig 20932 bp, 29 predicted proteins | sample 1966591 | NCBI WGS metagenome assembly UMLL01 (sample SAMEA4836200, study PRJEB28245) | human gut metagenome | biome: gut microbiome; material: fecal sample | place: Denmark | collected 2008 | reverse complement strand
GGGCCGCGCTGGCAGCCACGAACTTTTTTACCAGCTCGTCCTCGGCCGTTTTCAGGATGCCCCATTCCCTGGCGGCCAGACCGGCCAGCAGACGGGCGCTCATTTTTTCCGCCGGGATGCCGTCCACGCTCAGGCAGGCGGCCCACTTGTGACGGTCGATGCGGGCTGCGCAGGCATTGGCCCCGGCCTCGGCCTGGGCGGCCTCGATGGCATTTTCCACGTCCGCCATGGTGGGCAGGCGCAGGGTAAAAGACTTGTGGCGCTGGCCTTCGTATTCCAGACCGCATGCAAATATTCCCTTGATTTCCATACCTATTCCTCCACACGCTCAACGGCAAAAAGTTTCAAGTCACGCCGGGCCTCGCCTTCCGCTTCGTACTGGTCGCTCACGCTCTGCACGCAGCAGCCGGTGTACGAGACGCGCTTGCCGTTGCCCGAGACGGGGTAGATGGTCAGCTTGGCATCGAAGACCTTCCACCAGTCCAGCGGATCGCCGTCCACCGGGATGGGCACGGTGACGGACAGCTCGTGCGTGACGATGCCCTGGCAGTAGCCGCTGATGGTGCGCTGGCGGCGCATGGTCTTGACCGGCATGTAGCCGGTGTTGCTGTCATTGGAGACGGAGACGCATTCGATCTCCTTGCCGTCCACCTCCAGGACGACGGCCCCCACATATTCCTTCATGGCCATGTTTGCTCCTTGCTTCAGCCGTTGCGACGAAGGAAGCTACGGATGAAGACAGTAATGTGTTACACGGCAGGACAGACAACGAAAGGCGCTGTCGCTATCCGTAAGCCCGCTGGCGCGGGCAACGGCTACCGCGTGTGTTGGATGGGGGCCTTCAGGAAATACGAAAGCCCCGTGCCGCCACTATGTGGCGACACGGGGCCGGAAAAAAGGTTGAAGGTGTTCAGCGCTTAGGTGTCGGAAGACGGAGGGGCCTTCGTCATCTTCCATAGTTTACGGATATAATCCCACAGTTCGCGGATGCCTTCCCGCTCCACTTCCCAGCTGTCGCGCAAGCCTTCCCACGCGCCTTTGAGGCAGTCCCAGATGAGGGCAAGCGGGATCAGGGCGAGCAGAAGGGGAACGGACAGGCATACCGTGATGCGGGGATGCGCCCGCAGCCAGCCGCGCAGGGCGCGTCCCCATTTTTTCAGTCGTTCCATGCCCTTCCCCTACAGCCTCAGGTCGATGACGCCCGCGAAGACGTGCAGGCCGTTGACCACGTCGGACGGGATGCGGCAGTCCAGGCGGTTGGGGTCTTGCAGATCGCGTTCGCAGATGACCCCGGCGGAGTTGGCCTCCACTTCCTCCACGATCTCCAGCTGTTCCAGCTGGCGCAGCACGTCCAGCACCTCGCTGCGGACCTTGGGCGGTGTGCGGGTGGACAGTTTTTCGCGCGGGAAGCGCAGGTCGATGCGTTCCTTCACGGTCCGGGCCACATAGTCCAGAGTGCGGATGGTGGTCATGTCCAGCAGGGAAATGTCCGTAGCCCCGGCGGCATTGCGGGTATAGGTGGAGATGGCGCGCACTATCTGCACCACCTCGCCCGGCCCCACCTCCAGCGGGGTCACGCCATTTTTGAGGGCCACCTCCTGCTCGGTACGGGACAGGCGGGAGGATTCCGGGGGCACAGCCACGCCGGTGAGGGCCAGGGTATTGAGCGGCCGGGCCGGGTCCTCCTCGCTGGCGGCTACGGCGCAGTAGGCGGCGGAAAGCGTCTCCGGAAGGCTGGGGCTGCCGGGGAGGCAGGCCAGGGAGATGCGGCCGCTGTTGAGCTGACCGGCCAGGGTGGTACAAAGAGACAGGGTATCCGTACTGCCCAGCCAGGCCGTGGCCCGGCGCTGCTCCAGCGGGCCGCTGATCTTGTCCAGGTGCTCACGCAGGGCCGTGAGCTGTTCCTGCACGGCCCAGGGCAGACAGTACAGCGTATAATCCGCGCCGAAGACGGCGGCCAGGGCCTCGGTGATGTCGGGGTCTTTCTGGCCGCCGCTCATTTTTGTGACGGTAGCCGTCAGGCCGGGAGCCGTGCAGCTGGCGGACAGCGTGATCTTGTTGCCGATGGTGCCCTTGTTTTTGGCGGTCAGGGTCAGATAGGGGGGCGGAGCGACCTGCTCGCCTTCGCCGTCCGGGTCTTCGGGCGTGACCACCGTGGCCGAAACGGGCAGGGACTGCTCTGCATTGAGGGCGGCGGCCAGTTCGTCCAGGACGTTTTGGGCCGTATCCTGCGAGGCGGCGGCCACGGCCACGCTGGTGTCGGCGATGGTCAGGGAGACCACGCCCGCGCCGGTGGCCGTGCCTGTCAGCTCCAGCTTGCCGCTGGCGGCCACGCCCGCCTCGTCCGGGGGCACGGGCAGCACGGACAGGTCCAGGTACTGGTAGGCGCGGATGGCGGCCTGCACCATGAGTTGGGCCTGGCTGCCGTAGCCGAACAGCGCGCCCGCCGTGGCGTCATCGTAGATTTGGACGGGGACCAGCGGGGCGTCGCTGTCTTCGGCCTTCTGGGCGATGATGAGCATTTTCTGGCTGTTGGCGGCCAGGGTGCGCACGGCGTTGGTGGTATTGAACTCGAAATATTTTCCCGGCTTGCGGATGCTGGCCGGGATCTGGTCGAAAGAGATGTTCGTGCTGGCCATTTATGCCTCCTCAGCGTCCGGCGTCACAACGGCCAGGTGGGCGACCCTCTGGGGGGCGCTCACCAGCTCGCCGCTGTGCAGGCGGCGCAGATAGTAGGCCGTGGCCGGGACGGACACGGGCTGATCGTCGGTGATGTAGCGGCGCGGGGCGTCCTCGCGGGGGACGCGCAGGCCGGGGGCTGCTTTGACGTAGAGTTCAACGCCCATAGGGCTCTCCTTATATGCGGATATTGAGGGTCAGGTGGTCTTCCAGCAGGGGCGGATCAGTGGCCGGGTCCTGCGGCGGTTTGCACCAGTAGCGCAGGGCCAGTCCTTCCAGCGGCGGCAGCCAGGGATCGTCCCCGGCATGCGCCTTGCCCGGCAGGGGCTGGCCGTCGGGCGGCAGGTAGCCGCCAGCATCGGTGCCCAGGGGGCGCTCACAGGGCGCTCGCAGCCTGGCCTGTACACGGCAGAGCCAGTCCTGGGCAAAGACGGCCAGGCTGCCCGCCTGTACCTGGCCGGAGAACAGGCTGCGGATGCGGCCGGGGCGCAGGTAGTCCACACCGTCCAGGGCATAGTCCTGCATGGCGGTGAGACGGGCCACGTCGGTCAGCATGGCATAGGCCCCCGCCGTGGCCGGGCCGCCCGTGCGCGGGCCTTCCGTGCGGGGGCTGTAGGCCGCCGCTATGCTGGTGAAGGTCAGCACGCTTTCAAAGCGGGTGCGGGCCGTATCCAGGGCCTTGGCCTCCGTGGCACCGGCAAACGTCACCCAGATGGCCGGGACGGAGGGATAGACGTTTTTCCAGTCGCCCAGCAGCTCGCCGCCATAGCTGCCCACAAAACGCAGGTACGGCAGGCGGGCCTCATGGATACGCCGGATCATGGCGCTTTCGATGGCGGCAATGGGGTACACGGGGGCTCCTTGCGACTAGAAGAAACGGTCATGGCATCCGGGCGCGAACTCCACGCCCGTTTCCGGGGGCTGCGGCTCCGGAGCGTCCGGCGGCGTGGGCACGACGATCTCCGCCGCGCCCTTTGCCACGTCCTTGAGCCAAGCCAGGGCGGCCTTGTAGCGGGCCTCCACATCCTCGGGCACCTGCATGCCGAATCCGGCCGTCAGGTGGTAGCGGGCCATGTCGCAGACGAAAGCCCGCAGGGGTTGGGGCACGCCCGCCGTGGTGTCCAGCGGCACGGCCAGGCGCACGGCCAGGTAGCTGTCCGCCTCGCGGCTGGCCTGGTCCAGGGCCGTGGCCACGCGCTCCACGTCATAGGCCGGGGGCTGGTCGCCTTCCCCCTGATTATCCGCCTGCGGCCAGTCATCCGCGAACACGGGCGGGCCGCAGGCGTCCAGGGCATCGCTTTCCGGCAACGGGGCCAGCCCGATCAGCTCTTGCAGGCCGAAACGGGCCGTCATGTCCGCCGGGCTGGCATAGCTTGCCGGGAAGGCGTCAGGCATGGGTGCCCTCGGTCGTGTGGGCTGCGGGCTGGGCGGCGGGCGGCGTTTCCCCGGAGGGGGAACCCGTGGCGCTTTCCGGCGTGGGAGCCACCTGTGCCGACACGGCGGGAGAGGGCTGCGGGTCGGGGGACAGTTCCGTGTCCTCGGGGTCCATGATGGCCACATCCAGCCAGGGGTCGGCCTTGAGGGCCGCGTACTCCTCCGGCGTTACTTGCATCAGGCAGCCGCTGGCATCAAAGGTCATGCCGCAGCGGCAGCGCCGGGCCAGCGGTTTTTTGGCTTTCACATGCACGTCCATGGGGCACCTCCTTTACGCGGCCACCACGGCGGGCATCAGCCAGGGCACGTTGACGATGGTGGCGGCATCGTACCAGGGGTTGCTCTCGCCGCCGTTGACCAGTTCCACGGCAATGAGTTTGCGGGCGGCGGCGTACAGGGTGGGCGGCACCACCAGCAGGGTGCCCGCCTTGCCGCCGGTGCCCAGGCCCAGGGGGCGGCCGCCGTCGGCCTGGAAGGACTGCATCAGGCCCAGGGCCTTCTCGAAATTGGCGGCGGTCAGGTCGTCACGCACGGCCACGGCCTGCTGCCAGAAGCCGAAGCCCACGTTGCAGCGGTAGCGCACGCCGTAGAGGTACTGGTCTTTCATGAACACGGTGTCGTTTTTGCCGTCCGTGATGGCTTGCAGTTCCGGGCTGGTGCGCTCCTGGAAGATCAGCGGCTTGAGGGTGCGGGACACGTCCAGCAGATACCAGGGCGTCTTGCTCTCCGGGCTTTCCGCTGCGTCGATGAGGTTGGACACCGTGGCATTGCCGCCGGTGCCGTCCACGTTGACGGCCACGGGGTGGTCCTTGTCGAAGAAAAACTGACCGTCGTAGCAGTTGGTGGAAAATCCCTTGCCCAGCAGGCCGAAGACCAGCTCGTCGGGATGGGTGGCGGCGGCGTAGCCCATTTCCTCGAACATGGGCGCGTAGATGCCTAGGTTGTCGTCCTCGATGTCGGTGCGCTTCACGCCGACGGTGCCCTCATAGAGCTTGTTGGTGACGACGTAGCCGTGCTCCTTCATGTCCTTGACGGCGCGGTCGCCCACCCATTCGGACAGTTTGGGGAACTGGCCCAGCCAGCCGTAGGTATTGCTGGCACTGGTGCTGGGGATTCGGGTAGCGACCTTCTGCCAGTGGCCGGGCGCGCGGCCCGCGCCGCGTTTGTACGCGGCATTGAATCCGGTACGCAGACCGGACAAGATGCTGTCGGTGACGATGGGCATTTATTCCTCCTCCGTGGCCTGTCTGGCCTCGATGAACTCCTCGCGGGTCAGGCCGAGGCGCTCGCAGATATGCAGCTCCTCGGCGGTCAGGGATACCGTGCCGGGCTTGTCGCCCGCCGGGGTCCTGCCTCCGGTCTGGGTGCCGGTCAGGGCCTGCACGGGCGGCTGGGTGGCCAGGAATGCTTTCAGGGCATCGGGGGCCGTTTTGGCCAGGCTCTCGGCCCAGCCCTTGGTGGCGGCGGTCAGGCGTCCGTCTTTCAGGGCGGCCTCGATGTCGTCCTTCAGGGCGGCGGCCTGGGCCTCGTTTTGCAGTTTCGTCAGTTCGTCGCGCAGCTGGGCAGCCTCCTTCTGGACGGCGGAAAAGGTGGCCATGGCCACGAATTTTTGCGGATCGGGAGCGGCCTCGGCCTGGGCCTTGGCGCTGTCCCGCTCCTGTCGCAGCGTGGTCAGGGCGGCCAGGGCGGCAGCCTCGTCCGCCGTTTCCGGCAGGCCGAGGGCGGCAAGGATCTGTTTCATGGGCGGTTCCTCGTAGGGGGTAAAGGTTGCGCTGGCGGCGTCCATGCCGTCCAGGGCGGGATGGTTGGTCAGGGCCGCGCAAATGAGGCGCAGCACCGCGCCGCTTTGGCGGTCGAAAGCAAAAACTGGACTGATATAGCGGTATTCCCCGGCACGGATGTGGGCGCGGGCCTTGTCCGTCCAGTCCACACCGGCGAACAGGCCGCGCCCCTCTTCCCATTCCAGGGAGGTGATCCAGCCCGCCGCCGGGGCTGGCTGGCCGTTTTGCGCGGCAAGCTGTGTCTGGTGCTCGTAGTCCACCACCAGCGGCGTGGCGGTGCCCCGCCAGTGGGCGATGACGGCCTCGGCATCCTGGGCCGTCAGACGCCAGGAGGTGGCCTTGACGCCCCGCAGGGTGCCGGGCCGTCCGTCGCGGGCAGCGAACGTGCCCGCAGGAAAAAGCTGGATACGGCCCGGGGCCTGACCCTGCCCGTCGGTGTCGGACAGGGTCAGGGCAACAGCCGGGCCGGTGGTATGAGGGGGGGAATGATGGCGTTCCATGCGTCTCTTGTACGGGACGCATGCGGGGAAAAAAGGTCGAAGCTGTTCAGCGCTTCAATATCCCCGTGTCTGGTTGAGAGAGGATGCCTTACGGGCGTGTGGTGGGCGTTAGAGGGGCGTTAGATTTTCAGAAACAGAAAAACGTGGGGATGGCCCGCCCGGAAGAGAAACACGGCACACGGACGGCTTGCGGTCATGCGCCCCGCACGGCCTTGCGCAGGTGGCGCACGATCAGCCGGCGCATCTCGGCCTTGTGGTCCTCGCCCACGCCCAGGAAGGGGCGCGGGGGGATGACGCTGCCGGGGTGGCGCACGGCCTTGCGGACGACAAGCCGCCCGTTGCGTCCATAGAAGGACAGGGCTTTTTTGAAGCGGGCACGGATGATGTGCGCCCTGGTACGCGCGCCGAACTGGTGCGCGGCGGCATAGGGGGCACTCACGCCCACAAGGGCAAAGTCCCTGCCGTAGCGCACGCTCAACGTCTGTTGCATCCTGCCCGTGCGGCTCAAGATCTTGCCCGTATAGCCGTCCTCGTACCGCTTTTTTTTGTACGCCGCGTTGAGAGGCGGCCAGGCGGCCCCGGTGACGGGGTCGCGCTCCAGGTCGAAAGCGTCCTCGGCGGCGGAGCGCATGATACCGGCCAGGCCCCACATGATGGGGCTGGCGTCTTCGCCCTGCCGGGCCAGGGCGGCCAGGCCCTCCACAAGCTGGTCGTCGTCGATGTTTACTTTAATGCGGATCATGGGTATCCTTGCATTACAGAGATTTTCCGCTGATTGCTGCTAGGGCGCGTGAGGATCGACGACGCGCACTTTTTTCCGCAAGGGGAAAGGTGGTATCCGGGTGCGAGTCCCGGCGGCAGCTGTCAGCGGATTTTTTGCAATGTGCGTCCGTTGGAAAGCTCATTGCGTTTCACCCGGTAGAAGCTGGCCACGCCATCATGGCGGCCCAGCTTTTTTTGTTGCCGTTTGTCCGTGCCCGGCACGTTGACAGGCATGATGCGGCACCAGCCGTCCTCCGGGTCGGGAAAGACATAGAGCAGGTTCTCGTGCGCCTCGTCCCAATAGACGGCTTCGGGCCGGGCAAAGACAGCGGCCAGCTGCGGATAGGCGGTATCCGGTACGGCGGTGCCCTTGGTCTGATGGATACCGCGCCCGGCATGTTGCAGACGGTCATCGGCAAAGACCACCACACCGCTGGCATCCGCCCCCTGGGCACGGGCATGGAGCAGCTCCTGCCAGCGCATGAGGCCCAGGATGGCCGTGCGTTTGCGAGGGGTCTTGTCCTTTTGCCATCCCTCCACCACGGCGGCGAAGCCCTCGTGCCGGGCCGTACTGTTGTTGAAGGCCTGCCGGGCCTGCTCGTACAGGGCCGGGTCTTGCAGGCCCCGGATGCGTTCGCGCAGGATGTTGTCCGCCAGGGACACGGCCCCGGCATTGTAGTCGAAGCCCGCATCCGTCCAGACCACGCGCCCCGGTCCCAGTGCATAGCCCGTGACGCTGCGGGGCGTTACCTCGCCACTGCGCCGGTCGCGTATGCGTATCTCACGCGAGATGATCTTTCCTTCCGAGCGTTCGACTTTCCAGCCCCGGCGTTTAAGGCGGGCCTCGCTCACGCCCTGCACATAACAGCGGCAGTTCCAGCCGTTAGGCGGGTAATGGCTCTGCCAGAAGGGGTCTTCCAGGGGGAAGACCTTGCCGTGCAGTGCTCGGTGATCGGGGCGGGTGCGGGCGTCATTCAGGGAGACGTACCGCAGCCAGGGCTGGTCTTCCCTGTTCTCCCACTGCTCCTGCCAGCGCCCGGCGTTGACGGCGCTTTGCACGTTCTGACGGGCGATGAGGCCTAGACGCCACTGGCTGCCCTGCTGCACAGTGATGACCTCGCCCGTGCGCGGGTTGACTTCATCACGCGGCCCCCACCAGCCCTTGGCGCGCAAGACCGGCTCCAGCGTCCGCACGAACCACTGCTCGCTTTTCCCTTCCTTCAGCATTGTGCGGATGCCCATTTGCAGGTCGCGCAGCACGTCCAGCTTGGCGCAGTTGGCCACCGTGAAAGCCGTGGCGTGGGCTTCCTTCCACATGCTGTGCCAGTCGAATGAGACGCGGCGGCCCTTGCGCCGGAAATAGGCCACTGCCTTTTCCGGCGGCAGGGTCAGGGCGTAGGTCAGATCAATGGCGTCCTTCTTCACGGCTGCGTCCTTCCAGTTGTGCCACGAACAGCAGGCGGGACAGGATGTCCGTCAGCTGTGTGGCGTCCATAGCGGGATACAGGTCCGCCAGCCGTTTTTCCAGCGCCTCCGGGGGAAGGCCTGCGGCCACCTCGGCAAAAAGCGGCCCCAGCAGGGTACCGGCGGCCTCGGCCAGAGCGGCGTCCGCGCTGTCACACATGTCGTCCAGGGCGTCCTGCCCGGCGCCGGTTTCTTCGCCGTCTTTGTTCGCGTCATCCCCGACGGGGGCCGTCAGGTGTGTGGTGGCATTTTGCCTGCCGGGCCGGTCGTCTTCGGTCCGGTCATCACTGCCGTCCCCGTCCTGCCCTTCGGCGCGGAAAACGTCGTCCTCGTCCAGGGCCACGGGGAGCTTGAGGCGCTCGTGGACGAACTGGCGGCTGATCCTCATGTACGGAGCCAGTTTGGGCAGGGCATCGGCATAGAGGGACAGGTCTCCGGCCTCCTGCGTGTCAAAACGCCAGTAGGGCAGCAATTTGCGGTCCGTGATGCCCAGGTTAAGCAGGCACAGCGGGGCCAGCAGCTGGCTGGTCAGAGTGGCGGCCAGCTGCATGGCATCCGCTGTCAGCAGGTCGCGCCGGACCTCGTTATGGATAGCGCCAAGGGCATGGGTGCTGCTCTTGCCGTCGGCCTGCGTGGTCAGGGTCCCGCCAAGGATGGCCTTGCTCATGCCCTGTTCACAGCGCGTCACCAGCTGGCCGGGGATGTCCTGGGTGGTGGTCGTGGGCGTCTGGAAGATGACCTCCATGCCCGCCGGGATGATGCCCGCCGCATCCTGTCCCAGGCAGCGCAGGGCGTGCAGCAGCGCGCTTTTGTCCTCCGCCGTGGAGCCGGGCGGGTATTTGCCCAGGCGCAGGGGCAGGCCGTGGATCTGGGTGTAGGCGATATTGGCATTCAGGGCATAGGCCCGGATCAGGTAGGCCCAGGACACAGCACGGAACAGGCCCGCGCGCGGCAGCCAGCCGCTCTTGCTTTTGTGGGTGTGGACCAGCCAGCCGCAGGGCCACAGCTCCGCGCCCTCGGCGCTGCCGTCGCGCAGGCGCAGGCGGTTGCGGTCCGTCCACAGGCACTGGAACCAGGACTGCGGGCGGAAGGTCAGGGCTTGCGGGATATGCCAGCCGTCCATCATGCCCCATTCCAGTTCCAGCGCCGCGAAGCCATGCCCGATGGCATCGGCCATGTCCAGAAGCATGTCCTCCACGCCAGGCATCATGTCCACCATGGCACGGACCTTTTCCGCCACCTCGCGTGCCCGCGCGTCATCGCTGCCGGGGATGATGTCCCATTCCAGGGTCAGCAGCGCCCGCTTGCGTTTGCCTATCTCGCAGGCCAGGTGCTCGCAGCGGTCCTCCATGTCGGCAAAAAGCGCGTGCTGCTCCACGATATTGCCCTGTTCGGCGTCGGCCAGGATGCGGCGCAGCTTGCCCGGCGTCAGGCCGTTGGTCAGGTTGGGCAGCTGTTCCAGATACAGCAGGGGCGCGGTGTCGCCGCTTTCGGTCTGTACGGCCCCGCGCAGGGCCTCCGGGGAGGGACGCGGGGTGCGCGGAGGGCGTTTGGCTTTGTATCGCATGGCGTCATATCCATCCATTTTCTAACGGGTCATCGGGCATAGGGGCATCATCCTGCGGGACGCTCTCGAAGGGGGAGCGGGCACGCGGCACGCGCACGAAGGCGTCCCGCAGAGAGACGTAGCCCTGCGAGGCGGCACGCCAGAGCATCTCCAGAGCGTCCGGGCCGTCGTCATGGTCGGCCAGGGGGAAATGCCGCAACTGGTCCACCAGGGCGCGCTGGTCAGGACGCAGCAGGATGCGGCCCTGGCAGAAATAGGGGTGCAGGCTCTCGATGCGCAGGTTTTTGTCCGTACAGTTCTTGACGGGCGATACCGGCAGGGGCAGGCCCTGCCGGGCGGCCTCGCGCACCAGGACCTCGGCGAAAAACTCCTGGAACTGCACGGCCTCCACGGCCCACAGCACACAATGCCATTGCCGTTGCAGAGCGATCAGGTCGTGGATGATACGGTCCGGGTGGCGTTTTTTGATGTCGGCGGCCACCACATAGAGGCGCATGCTTTCCCGGTCCAGGCCGCCCACCAGCAGAGCCGAAGGGTCGCGCCCTGCCCCGGCCTTGCCCAGGCTGGGGTCGCAGGCCCCGAAAAAGATCAGGCCCGGCGGCAGCTCGCTCCAGAACTGCATGGCCTCCGCGAAGGGCGCGGCATCCCCCACCAAGGGGTCGTTTTGCTGTTCGCTGTCAAAAGCGGCCCGATCCTCGGCGCGTTTGCACATCAGGGTGTAGAGGGGCCGGAAGTCCGGCCAGCTGACCACGGCCCCGGCGTCCATGCGTTGCCGGTGCTGCTCATAGAAAGCCCGCGCTTTTTCCGGGCCGACCGAGGGCGTCTTGTAGAAGCGCTCCCATATGTCCCACAGGGCCAGATCGTCGGGCATCTTTTCCACGGCGCGGAACGTGCGGCCATGCCATTGCGGCTTTTTGAGGGTGCGGGCCAGCACGCTGTCGTAGTGCAGGATGGTGCCGATGTAGATCACGTCCATGCTGTCGTCCGCCGGGCCGAGGGACAGCACCGTGCGCATGAGCCAGTTTTCCAGCTTGTCGCGCTGCTCCGGAGAACGCACGTTCTCGTCGTTTTCCAGATCGTCCAGCAGCACCAGGTCCGGGCGGTGCGGACCGTGCCGCAGGCCGCGCATGCGCTTGCCCGCGCCGAAAGCCTGTATCTTGACGTTGCTGGCCGTGATGATGGTGCCCACGTTCCAGACACGCCCCTCGCCGCACTGGCCGGGAAAATCGGCCATGAGGCGCGGGTTGCTTTCCAGCTCCACCTTGATGGCCTCCAGGAAGCTGGCCGCCTGCTCGAAGGCGTCGGCTACCAGCAAAATATAGCGCTTGCGGCCCGTGACCACGCACCACAACAGGAAAAACACGTCCACAAAGGTGGTCTTGGCCTCGCCGCGCGGGGCCGCGCAGGCCTGCCGGATGCCTTCCGGGTTGTCCACGGCGGCGGGCAGGGCCGTGTCCAGCCACAGGTGCAGGGCGCTGTCTCCGGTGGGCGTGCCGTCCTTGCGGCGTGTGTAGTGCGGAAAATACGTCCGCCGGAAAAAGGGAAAATCCCCCTGCACACGCCGGACACGCTGGGCACTGGCCTTTGCGTCGGCCGGGAAGCTGGCGCAGTCCGCCTCGATGGTACGGCGCAGGCCATTGGCCAGGGCCGCAAGTTCCGCCCGAAAGTCGTCCGCTGTCATCCTAGCCACGATGGCCTCCCAGTTTTTCAGTCACCTCGTCAGCGAAGGGCTCCAGCACTTCCAGCAGCGCCGCCGCATGCTGGGGGAACTGCCGCCGCACGAACTCGGTCAGCATCTGGATCACGCGCAGGGCCACGGACAGCTCGTTGGTCTCCGGCAGCACGCGGCGGCTGGCGCTGACCATTTTATTGAAACTGTCCGCCAGGCTGGCCAGGGCCTGCGTTTTTTCGCGGGCCGTCATGTCCTGGGCCTCGATGATCTCGCCCATGAGCGCCTTGTGTTGCAGCACATAGTCGCTCAGGGTCTGGCGGGCCACGGCCTCCATGCCCTCGCCCGCCAGCAGGTTGGCCGCCCGCAGTTTGTCCCAGTCGTCGCCCCGCTCCAGCGCGCGGCGCTTCCAGCTGCGCAGGGTGGCCAGGGGCACGTTTTGGGCCTTGGCTATCTGCGTGAGCGGCATGTTGTCGATATAGGCCGCGCGGCAGGCGGCTTTCAGGCTTGCGCTGTGGGCCATTATTCGCCGCCTCCGCAGCCGTCACCGCCTCCGCAGTCCGTATGGCCGCCGTCTCCACCGGTATGGGGCATCAGGGCATCGTCCCGGCCGGGGGCGCAGGGACGGGGTGGCGGACAGGGACGCGGCTCCCTGTGGGGAGCTTGGGGCGTATCCATAAAAAGGTCGTCCAGGGGCTGTCCGGAGTGGAAGGGAGGCGCGAAGTCGTCCCGGTAGGGGGGACGGGGGCGGCGGCCTTCCACGGCATCCTCCACCGTTTTTTCCAGACGGGTGCGGCCGCCCGTGACCAGCACCACCAGCAGGGGCGGCACGGGCACGCCCAGCCAGACCAGGTGCCCGATGATGGAGGCGCAGTCCGTCAGTACCAGATAAGCCATGAAAACGTCCGTCACCGGCAGGGCAAAGCCCAGGGCACGGCGCAGGGAAATATCCACGCCCACGGCCATGAGCAGGAAGAAAAAGTAGCAGCTGTAGCGCACCAGGCCGTGATGCAGGCCCCGGCACAGGCTTTTGCCCCGTTTGCAGTGGACGATGATACGGGTCAGCATCTCGCCCATGACGCTGGCCAGCAGGACGCCGAACAGCACATGATCGATGCCTAGGGCCGTCAGGATGGCGGCCAGGGCCGTGCCCAGGGCCACCTTGCCCGGCCACAGTTCCAGCAGCCGGTCGCAGTAGTAGTGGATGGCGTGCAGCCAGTTGATGTCATTCACCTATTTCCTCCAGATGGTCATAAAAGTCGCGCAGGGCCGCCTTGTCGGCTTCCTGTGCCCGGTGGCGGGCCGTCACCTCGTTGACGTAGCCCACGAAATGCAGGGCCGCCCGCAGGCGGCCCTCTTCGTCCGTAGCGGCCTTGATGGCCTCATAGACCGGCACCGGGGACGGCAGGGGCGGGCCTTCCCGCAGCAGGCTTGCCGGTGGCCGGATCGGCTCCGGGCGAGACGGTCCGCAGCAGCCGGTCAAGCTCATCCCAGCGCAGAGCAGCAGGCAGGCCGTCATCCTGTGCCAGATGTTCCAGGGCATGGCGTGTGTCCTCCTCTTGGCGTTGTGCGGCGGCGTGCAGACGGTCGCGCAGATCCACGGCGGCACGGGTGGCGGCGCTCTCCTGCCGGGTAAGGGCCGCCGCCCGCTCTGCCTCGTCGGCCCGCCGGTCCGCATCCCGCCACAAATGCCAGAGCAGGAGGCAGACCAGCAGGGAGCAGCCCAGGGCCAGTACGGACAGCCGGGGCAGTCCAGGCATCATTCACCGCCCAGCATGGCGCGGTAGCCGTTAGCCCGCTTGTCGGGCTTACGGATAGCGACAGCGCCTTCACTGGCTGCCTTGCCGTGTGACGAATTGCTGTCTTTATCCGTAGCTTCCTGCGTCGCAACGGCTAAAGCCATGCAGGTGTCGAAACAGCGCTGTGTGCGGGCCTGCCAGCCACGGCCATAGACGGGCCAGCCCGGCCGCGTCTTGTAGTAGTACAGGCGCTCGGCGGCCTGTGCCCGCAGCAGGTCGCCCAGCCGTCCGTCATCCTCCAGGGAGCGGATGGCCGTGATGGTGGCCGGGCCGATCTTGCCGTCCACGGCAATGCCCAGGCCGCAGGCATTGACGGCCCGTTGCAGGATGCGGGGGGCCGCGCCGGGGCCGATGTTGTACAGGGTGTCGGCATGGGCCAGAGCCAGGGCGTCGGGCAGCGCGTCGCACTTGCCGGGCCGCCAGTAGCGGTCCCGGTAAATGACCAGGGCGTCGGCCTCTTCCAGCATCCGCACGTCAAGCGCGGTGATCTTCCCGTCGCCGTTTTTGTCCGGGATGGTCCCCAGATTGAAGTTCAAGGCCACACCGTACTTGGTGGGGCCTCCGGGGTCGCGAGGATCGTTGGTGTACGTCTCGCCGCCCTCCTCATCCATCGTGAAGTGGAAGGACCGCATCAGGGGGCTTTCTTTGAGCATGTGGCTCTCCTTGGGTTTCGGCGGCCCTGAAAAAGCAAGGCCCCGTGCCGCCACTATGTGGCGACACGGGGCTGCAAAAAAGGTCGAAGGTGTTCAGCGGTTCAGTGTGTCGGAGGCGTTTTTTGCGTTTCTATTGGCAGCGATTCAGGAAACAGTGCAAAAAAGGCGGCCCCAAGGCCGCCTTGCCTATATGCCGTGCGGTGCTGCCCGCTACTTTTTTTCGGCCCAAATGGTGTAAATGCCGTCAATGATCGCGGCCGTGAACTGATAGCCTTTGGCTGTGAATGTGGTCTTTTCTCCCCGGAACAGAGCTGAGTTTTCCAGTGTCATGATTTGCAGGAATTGCCCCACCTTTTTCTTGTCCCTGTCGAACTTGGGGATGCACAGGCCCGCCGCCGTCAGGGCACTATAGGATATATCATTGATGAATTGCATCCTGCGTCCGTCCTCGCTGGGGATGCGCTCGTCCTTGCTGACGAAGAACTGTATCCGGTTGACCTTTTGGGCTCCAGCCTCATGTCCGGCAGCAACAGCCGTGGTGGGGCTCAGGCTGTACCAGGTAGCGGCGGGGTCTTCTTTGGCCAGCTGGGGCGACCAGTCCCCCCGGTTGAGCGTATTCTGATAGACGAGTTTGTCTTCAATATTGTCCAATGTCAGGCCATTGATCTGCCCGGCGGCAAAGGCGGTCACTGCCCAGCACACTACTAGGGCCAGCGTCAGGAAAAGTTTTTTCATGTTGTCCCCCGTTACTTTTTATTTATTAGCCTATAGGAAGAAAAGGCGAAAAAAAAGCCCCGCGTGGTACGGGGCCTGTTTGGGGATCACAGCAAGCGCCCCTGCCGGGGCTGCCTGTCCGGGGCCAGTGGCGGCGGCTTTTTGAAGATGGTCCATACATGCCTCTCCGTGATGTGGTAGCGCAGGGCCAGGCATTGCACGATGCGCCGTTCCGTCAGGCCCTGGCGGGCCAGCTGCTGCCTGTCTTTCAGCAGGGCAGCGTCGCGGGCACGCAGCAGAACGGGCTTGCAGTTGGGCACATAGAGCGGGGTCACGGCATAGTGCCGGGCCAGTATCTGCGCGGCCTCCGGGCCGATGCGCCGGGCCAGGTCCGCCAGCATCTGCTGCCCGGCCTCCCGTGCGCCCACGGGCAGGCGCAGGGTCAGGCCGCCGAAATGCTCCACCAGTTGCAGGGTGGCGGGCAGGCCGATCAGCCGGGCGATGGCCTGCACGGCGGCGGGCAGCAAAGAAATATCCAGACTGCGCAGGGACGGCAGGAAAGCCTCCGTCGTGCGCATGGCGTCGAAGTAGTCCGCCGTGGTGATGTTCGTATCCTGCATAATTAACTCCATTTATTGCACTTTTCTCTGAGCTATGCGTCCTCACGTCCCTGCTGGCGTACCAGGGCCGCCACGCAGGCCGTCAGCTGGGCGCGGCTGGCCGTGCGCAGGCGGGCCGTGTTCCGTGTCTGGCGGCGGATGATGGCGTCCGCATAGGACAGGGGGCGCTCCAGCGAGGCGCACAGGGCCGTGATTTTGGCGTGCAGGGGGCGCAGTTCCTGCGGGACGTTGCGTGGGCGCGGGGTCCAGCCCTTGGCCCGCAGCTCGGCCAGCATGGCTTTCAGCTGGGGCACGGTGCAGCGGGCGGCACTGTCCATCCCGGTGACAGCCTGGAGCAGGGAGCGGTAGGTGGTATCATCCAGGCCCAGGTCTTTCTGGGCGATCTTGACGCTGGCAATGAGGCCCGCGCGCAGTTTGCTTTCCGTCATCGTTTCCCTCCTTGGGCATGCCGTCCCACTGCGGCATTAAGGGCATCCAGCATCACGTCGGCCATGGCCCTGGTCTTCTTCATTCCCCGTCCGCCGTGGAACAGGACGCAGACGGGGCTCCCGTCCTGAGTGTCACGGATGACCCATGCGCCGCCCACTGTGGTCAGCAGGACAAAGCGTTGCTGTTCCATAGATATTCCTTCGGCTGCTCATCAGGCCCGGCGCGCCGCCGCCGGACGACGCCCCACGCAGGGGCGTTTCGCGATTACATATTGCGCAGGTCCTCCCACTGTTTCCACAGGCGGGCGGCTAGGTGTGCGACGCAGAGCCCGAACACGGAATTATCCGTCATGACCGCTTTGGGATCGACGATCTCGGACGTGGCCCCGAGCTCTTCCATCTCCAGGCCGCTGAATGCCTCGGGCACCAGATCGCCCGGCACATTCGTTACGGTGAGTTTTATTTTCATTTTCCATCCTTTACGTCTTCGCTCTGCCGTTTCTCCACGGGGATCGTCCGGCTGTAGGTGAAGGCCCCCAGCTTAAGGGTGACGGTCACGTCGTCTTTGCCGTCGGGGATGTGGACGGCCTCGCCCCGTTCAAGTGCCCACAGGATGCCCACAGCCCCCAGCAAGAAGGAAGCGCAGCAGGCACCGGCAACGCTTAGGGTCGCGGCAATGCCGAACAACAGGGGTTTGTGGAACACGGACGATAGCAGGCAGTTGATAACGACGACGACCGCGGACAACGCTATGGCGTTGCACCAGAAGGATATGGCCCCGCTCATGGCTAGGCCCTTATGTCGCGATCCAGTTTTTCGCTGGGGGCGAAGACCACCACCCGGCGGGCGGGGATGGTCACGGCCTCGCCGGTGCGGGGATTGCGTCCCATGCGGGCGGCGCGATCCTTTGTTTTGAGCTTGCCCAGGCCGGGCAGGGGCACCTCGCCGCCTGCCGTCAGTTCCTGGGCGGTCACGTCCTTCAGGGCCTGAAGCACGGCCTCCACGTCTGCCTGACACAGGGAGCGGCCCAGATGGATACGGCTCCGTTCCGTCACGTTCCTGACCAGATCTTCCTTCGTCATGTTTGCACCTCCTACAGAGCGGCCATATCCAGCGGAATGGCCACATATTTGCCGTGGGCGTCGCGCTCGTACACGCGCACATACGCTTTGCTGTCCAGGATTTGCAGGCTGTCGCCGATGGCCTGCATGGCCCGCTGCCAGCGGTCGTCTTCGATCTTGTGGCGGCGCAGGCCCAGGATGGCGTTGGTGTTGATGCGGCCTTCCTTGTTGATCTGGAAAGCGGCCTCCACGATGACCCGCAAGGGGGAGGGGCTGTCGCGGCTCCATTCCTCCAGGCATTCGTCGATAAGGGCCTTGGCCGCCCGCAGCCCCTCGTCGAAGCCGATGCTCTCATTGTACTGGCGTTTGATGCGGTAACGGCCGTCGAAGGACTGGAGCGTGATATTGCCCTTATCCCCGCCCAGCTTCGCGCCGTAACGTTCGGCGGACAGTTCCACGAAGGCGGCGATGTCGCCCATCAGCTCCAGCTTGAGCGCCTTGAGCTCCCGCTGCATGGCCTTGACCTTGGCCACCTTTTCCCGCACCAGCTCGTCGCGGGCTTTGTCGATCTCCTTGATCTGCTCCACGGGGATCAGGCAGCCGCGCGCGTCTTCCCAGTAGCCGTCGGGGATGGTGATCTGTTCCATGTCGTTTCTCCTTGTTTAACCGGGGAAATGGGGGGTGTTAGGCAGGTCATGCACATGGAAGCGCGGCAATGCCCCGGCCCCTGCGGGCGGCAGCAGTTCCTGTTCCAGATGGCGGGCCTGCGCGGCATGCGCCCGCAGATTTTCCTGCAACATACGCAGGAAGGCCCGCTGTTCCTCGCTGACCTGCCCGGCCAGCACGTCGATGCTGGCGGCGCACGATTCGATGTCCTGACTCAACATGTCGTTTCCTCCGTGAAATTTGGGCAGTTCCGGCACTCCCGCCACTGGCGGAGCGCGTAGGGGTTGGATGTGGGCATGGGGGTGGCGCGCCGCCCGGCGCATATGTCCTGCCCCCAGGGGCCGCCGTAGACCGGGCAGGGGCTGGCCAGCACGCGCAGGATGCGTTCCTCCATGCGGGCCGTGCTGCCCGGATATTTGTCATGGTAGAGCAGGGACAGACTGGCCCTGGCCACGCCCAGGCGGCGGGCCGTGGCGGCCACTCCGTGGGCGGCTATGGCTTCGTGCAGCAGATGGCGGGCTTCCTCACGCATGGGCGGCCTCCAGCGGATAGGTCTTGCCCGTATTGCGGTCGGTGACGCACTTTTCCGCCCGGTTGTAGGCCGGAGCCAGAGGGCCGGTGTTGGCCTCGTCCCGCAAGAAATAGGCGCGGGTGCGGGCCGTCCGGCCCAGGATGCCCGCCCGGAACAGGGCACGGCAGTAATTGCGCAGGTTCTCCCCGGCATTGCCCTCGTCGCCGTCGCACACGGTCTGCATCAGGTTGTTCACCGTGAAATGGTCGGCCATGCGCATGACGCTCCAGGCGCGCTGCCGCAGGGTACGTCCTGCGCTGGCGGCTCCGCGCCCCTTGCGCTGACAGGGGACGAAGCCGCCGCTTTCCATGAATGCCTTCCCCGCTCTTGTCAGACCATGCAGGCCGTCTTCGGAGTGGATCAGGCCTTTTTTTCGCAGGCAGGAGCAGACTTCGCTGATACTGTCATTTTTCGCTTCCAGCGTGGCCGCCAGCTGCCGGGTGAACTGGGGGCCGTCCGTGGCCAGAATGGTCATGATCCTTTCCGCCAGAGTGACTTTTGCCATGCCTCTACCCTGCCTTGCGCACGGTCTTGGCCGTGCGGCTCTGCCAGTCATGGGTCAGCGCCACGCCCGCGAACTGCGGCACGTCCAGCTGGCCGGAAAGGCCGTTGGTGGCGGCGATGCGCTCGATATTGGCCAGGATGTTCAGCACTTCGCGCATGCGTCCGCCGGACAGGCGCAGCACCTCGGCCGTCATGCCGGGCGAGAGCTGGTAGTCGCACAGCTGCTTGCAGGCCAGCGCCACGTCCGCCGCCGAGCAGGGGCCGAACTCCACCACCTGCGCGATGCGGCTGCTGATCTGCTTGTGCCGGGCAATGGAGCGCTGGATCTGTTCCATGCCTATGAGGATGACCGTCACCTCGGCCCGGTCGGAGAAGTCGCGCACCTTTTCCAGCACGGCGGCATTGGACGACAGGGTGAACTCGGCCTCGTCGATGATGATGGGGCACTGACGTTCCACCAGCACGCGCAGGCAGCGCTCGAACAGGGCCTGCGCCGTGCCGCGCCCGTCGATGTTCAGGGCCTTGCACAGCTCCACCAGAAAATACTTGGGCGTCCAGTCCACGTTGGCGCGCAGATACACGGCCCCGGCTTCCTCGGCCCAGCGGTAGACGATGTGCGACTTGCCGTAGCCCGGCTGGCCATGCACCAGCATCATGCCCGCCTCGGCGGCCCCGCGCTGCTCCACGGCTTTCACACCGGCGGCGAAACGGGCGTAGTTTTCTGTTTTGACGAAGGCTTTTTTCATTTCATCCTCCTAGGCTATGCCCTCGGCGGCATAGAGGTCTTTCAGATCGGCGTATTCCTCGCCCCGGCGGTAGTCGCGCAGCCAGGCGCTGTCGGCATCCGTCCGGGCATCGGGGTTGTGCATGAGCCAGCGGTAGCGCTCATGCGTACAGGCAAAGAGGGGCCGGACCGGTACGGGTTCCAGCGTGGGCGTCACGTCCGTGATGGTGATGGTCTCCACGGCGGCGGCCGGGGCCAGAGCCGGGGCCGTGCTGTCGGCACAGCTGACGGTAGTGGCCGTGTCCGGCCCGTTGTCCCTGCTTTCCGGCAGGACGATGGTCGCGCCGGGGGCCACACGTTGCAGCTTGGCGTCCAGCCGCTTGACCTGTGCCCGTGCCCGCTTCTCGCGGGCGGCTTCCACGCGGCTCTGCTCGAAATAGGGGCGCGAGTTGCCTTCCAGCGTGGCCTCGCAGATGGGCCGTCCGTCCAGCGTCCAGCACCAGACGCGACCGGCATCCCAGATGTCGTACCGGACTTCCACGGCCTCCCCGTGGAACTCCGCCAGCTCAGGCGCGTAGTAGCGGCCGGAGTAGAATTGCAGCCAGCCGTTGCGGGTGACGCGGCGCGCGCCCGGCATGAACAGCTCGGCCTCCATGCCCTGCGGCACGCGCACCGGTGTGAAGCCCCGCGCCGTGAAGGTCTGCCAGTATTCCTCCGGGCTGTAGTGGCGCAGGCGGCCCTGCGCGTCCCGGTAGCGGGGAAGTCCCCGGTGCGGCGTGGTGTTGTATTCCTCCACACGGGCCAGGATGTGGCGCTTGAACTCTTCCCAGCTGGGCAGCACGGCCCGCTTGCCCGTCTTGAGGGCGGCCCGCGAGAGCTTGAAATTGCGGTGGGCCGCGTCCCCGTCCATGAGCGCGCCGGTATAGCTGGTCAGCCCCTGCGCCGCCCGTACCCAGAGCGTCTTGACCGCTCGTTCCATAAGGCCCTTGCCCTGCGGGCGGCCCGGTATGGCATTGGTGGGCGTGATCCCCAGACGGGTCATCATGCCCGTGCGGTCGTCCAGCAACAGACGGTTGACGTAGCCCGGCCCGCCATCACTGTAGAACAGGGCCGGGACGCCGCCGTAACAGCAGGCCATGCGCAGGGCGTCCAGCACGGTCAGGGCGCTTTCGGACAGGGCCACGGAGATGCCCACGCAGCGGCGCGTGGCCACGTCCAGGATGGCCGTGATTTCCGGCTTGAAGGGCTGGCCGTGGTCGGGGTGCAGCACCTCCGCGTCAAAGGTGGTGCCGTCCGCCGTATAAACATCGGTGGGCCACAGCTCCGAGGTGTCGCG
>UMLL01013000.1_pt1 | contig 20948 bp, 19 predicted proteins | sample 1966591 | NCBI WGS metagenome assembly UMLL01 (sample SAMEA4836200, study PRJEB28245) | human gut metagenome | biome: gut microbiome; material: fecal sample | place: Denmark | collected 2008 | reverse complement strand
CGTCGGGGTGTTGGACAAACTCGAATAACCACCTGAACATTGTTATATCCTGTCAATGCAGGGACGCTTAATGCTACATGTCCGCAGGTTAGTACATATATCTCAGGTTAGTGCGTTTTTTTGAAGGGTAAATGTTAGTGCAGTTGCATTGATAAGGTCACGAAAATATTAACTCCTTGTCGGTATGGAAAGTGTTTTAAGCGATGTTGGTGATATATTTCACTGTGTCGCTTTAATAAGAATCAGTTTTTCTACAAATCGGTCATTTATACTTCTGTATCAATCTCCTTTTTCAAAGCGTGAGCGGAGCTTTTCGAGGGCTTTCTTTTCTATTCTTGAAATATAGCTCCTGCTTATGCCGAGCTCGTCTGCGACTTCACGCTGGGTCATTATCCTATCGGTGCGGTAGGATGTTTTAGACAGACCGTAACGCTTTGTGAGTATTTCTTTTTCACGCTCGTCAAGCTCCTCGTCTATATATCGGTACATTTTATCAAGCTCAATGTTAAGGGCGGCCTCCTCGGCAACGTCCGTTCCGTCCTTGAAAATATCGGCAAGGGTGACGGCGTTTCCGTCCTTGTCGCAGTCCATCGGGTCGTTCATATAGACTTCGGTCTGCTGATGCTTTGTTTTACGGAAGTACATTCTTATCTGATTATTTATGCATTTTCCAGCATAGGTGGAAAAGCTGATGTTCTTTCTGTAATCAAAGGTTTCTGCGGCACGGATAAGCCCGATTATGCCTATCGAGATAAGATCGTCCGCTTCCTTGCTGTCGGGGTAGTGCTTTTTTACGATATATGCCACAAGGCGAAGGTTGTGGTTTATCAGCTTGTCACGGGCGGCAAGGTCGCCCTGAGCCGCTTTTTCAAGGCATTCACGTTCTTCCTTTGCGGAAAGCTGTCGGGGAAATGAACCGTTGCTTTTAAAATGCAGAGCAAAGAAGATAAGGCTCTGCAGTGCGGTTTGCAGTACCGATATAAACATAATATCACACTCCGGAAAGATAATGATACAGTTTATTCCGGACATTCTGCCGGTTATGCAGGTACATTCTGCTTGACAGCGGAAATTTATCGGTGTATAATTAAAATATATAATTCAAGGAGCGTAAGAGTATGAAGCAGAAAAACCGTGAAAGGCTCGGAATAGGTATGAAGATAGGTGCGGGGGTGCTTGCGCTTATTATGATTATTGGTGTTGTGATACAGGGATTTATGTATTTGAACTGAGTTATTTATATATGGATAAAGTGAACCGCCGGCTGTGAGGTCGGCGGTTGTTTTTATTCCTGTCTTGTTCTGTCTGTTCTGTTGAAAATCAGTGATACCGCAAGAGCGAAAATCATTGCGGCGGTAACTCCTGCCGAGCAGGCGGTAAATCCGCCCGTGAAGATTCCGAGTAAGCCGTCATCTTCCACAGCTTTTCTCATGCCCTTTGCAAGCAGATTGCCAAAGCCCGTGAGAGGTACGGACGCACCTGCGCCTGCAAAATCGACAAGCGGCTGATAAAGACCTACCGCTCCGAGAATTACGCCCGAAACAACGTAGGCTACAAGTATTCTTGCGGGGGTGAGCTTTGTAAGGTCGATAAGTAACTGACCTATAGCACAAAGCGCACCGCCGACTAAAAATGCCCATAAATACTGCATAAATTTTCTCCTGTTATAAAGCGTCTGATATTTCTACAAGGTGGGATATACCGGGTATGCTTTCGCCCTGCTGTACTTTAGTTGTTGACATAAGCGCACCGGTAGCGGCAAACAGCACTCTGTGGAGCTTTCCCTCGGCTATCTGCGGCAGGATATGTCCGCATAGTACCGAGGCACTGCATCCGCATCCTGAGCCGCCTGCGTGTACGTCCTGCTTTTCACGGTCATACAGCATAAGACCGCAGTCCTTGTGCTTATGGCTGATTTCTGTTCCGTCACGGCGGAAAAGCTCGCACATAAGCTCCGAGCCGACCTGTCCGAGATCTCCGGTGTAGATTACATCATAATCGGCAGGAGATGTTCCGGTGGCGAGCAGGTGTCGGTTTATCGTATCGTATGCCGCACCTGCCATAGCCGCACCCATATTGTTTGCATCCTTTATGCCCATATCGGTTATCTTGCCTATCGTGACACTCTTTACATAAGGCGGTTTTTCAGCTGCCGAGGTTATGCAACAGCCTGCACCGGTAGCTGTCCACTGAGCAGTAGGGGGACGAACGCCGCCGTAGTTTATGGGAAATCTGAACTGCCTTTCGGCAGAGCAGAAGTGTGACGAGGTAACGGCGGCGAAATATTCTCCGAGCCTCATATCCGCAAAAAGTGAAGCCATTGCAAGACTTTCAGCCATTGTCGAGCAGGCACCGTAAAGTCCGATGAACGATATATCGGTGTCACGCAGGCCGTATGCCGAGCCTGTGCATTGGTTAAGCAGATCGCCTGCAAAAATGAATGAAATATCCTCTTTTATTAGCTTGCCTTTTCTAAGGGCAATATCAAAGGCATATTGCTGAAAGGTGCTTTCGGCTTTTTCCCAAGTGGTAAGTCCAAGCTCTGCTCCCTCTGCGGCATAGTCAAAGCAGTTGCCGAGAGGTCCGTCGCTCTCCATTTTTCCGACTGCTGCGGCGCAGGAATAAACCGACACACCACGGTCAAGTTCTATTGTACCCTCTGAAATCAGTTTAGCCATATCAACCTCCGAAAAGACTTATAACGAACAGAATTATGCCGTAGACAAATGCCGCTGTTATGCCGTAGACTATTACGGGCCCTGCAATGATGAACATTTTTGCGCCCGTACCGAGAATGAGACCCTCGGTCTTGAATTCAAGGGCAGGGGAAACAACGGCATTCGCAAAGCCTGTTATAGGAACGAGAGTGCCTGCGCCTGCGTGCTTTGCTATCCGCTCATACTGACCGAAGCCCGTCAGCAAGGCACTTATCAGCACAAGAGTTATTGAGGTGTACGCTGATGCAGTATCTGCATCGTTTCCTATCATAATATATAAATCGGTAAAGAACTGCCCTGTACAGCAGATAAGTCCGCCTATTACAAACGCTTTCGGCACTGTTATATATAGCTTGCTCGGTGTGGAATAACGGTCGGCAAGCTGTGTGTATTCTTTTTTGGAAATATTCAAAATATCACCGTCCTTGATGATATTTTTGATTTTATGTCGGAAAATATCCGTGTAAAATTCTGCTTACCGATACGGCAAGATAAAGCAAAAACAAGTCGCTTTGCAATTTTTATATTGATTTATTGCAGACATTGTGCTATACTTTAATAGATAAGACAGGAAAAAGCGGTTTTTTCAGCCGTATTTTCGGTCGGATTTTTATGCAAGAAAGGGATAACAAAAAATGAAATACGCAGTATTACTTTGCGACGGTATGGCCGATCTTCCCCGTGAGGATATAGGCGGAACACCTATGAGTGTTGCACACAAGCCTAATATGGACAAGCTCGCAAAGGTATCAAGAGTAGGTCTTGTAAAGACGGTCGAGGACAATCTGAAGCCCGGCAGTGACGTTGCGAATCTTTCCGTACTCGGTTATGATCCTGCAATATATTATTCGGGAAGAAGTCCTTTAGAGGCAGGCAGTATAGGCATTGATATGAAGCCTACGGACGTTTCTTTCAGAACGAATCTTGTAACGCTGTCGGACGAGCCGGTTTACGAGGATAAGACAATACTCGACTACTGTGCCGACGATATATCTACTGAAGAAGCCGCAGAGCTTATAAAGTTCATTGACGAAAAGCTCGGTACGGATGAATTCAGATTCTACAGCGGTGTAAGCTACCGTCATTGTCTGATATGGGATCACGGTACGACCGATATAGGCACGCTGACTCCTCCCCACGATATAACAGGCAAGCCGATAAAGACGCATCTTGGTGTGAATGAAAACGGCAAGGTGCTTATCGAGATGATGAAGAAGAGTTATGATCTGCTGAAGGATCATCCCGTAAACTTAAAGAGAATCGAAAGAGGTCTTCGTCCTGCAAACAGTATATGGTTCTGGGGCGAGGGTGTTCGCAAGGAGCTTACTCCTTTTGCCGAAAAGTACGGAAAGAGTGCCGCTATGATCTCTGCGGTCGATCTGCTCAGAGGTATCGGCAAGTTCACAGGAATGGACGTTATCAAGGTTGACGGTGCAACAGGCTACATAGATACAAACTTTGACGGTAAGGCTCAGGCTGCTGTTGACGCACTGAAGAGCGGCAAGGATTTTGTATATATCCATGTTGAAGCTCCCGATGAATGCGGTCACCGTCACGAGGTTGACAATAAGGTAAAGGCAATAAGCCTTATTGACGAAAAGATACTCGGCAAGCTGCTTGACGAATTCAAGGACGAGGATATAAAGATCCTTATCTGTCCCGACCATCCCACACCACTTGAACTGAGAACACATACAAATGCTCCTGTGCCGTTCATGATCTATGACAGCAGAAAGAAGCTGGACGGTGTTGATTGCTTCTGCGAGGAGAGTGCGGCTAAGACAGGCGATTATATCGCTGAGGGTCATACACTTATGAGCAGTTTTTTGGCTGACTGATAGATAATACTAAATGAATATTTTACCGCCCTGTGTTTTTCACGGGGCGGTTTTTGTGTATTTCGGTAAGTGCTGGACTTTTGTCAGTTTTTATGGTACAATATACTTGAGGAAATAGTACCAAATCCCACAAAGGAGGACACAAAAATGAAAAGAACCCACACCATACTCGCAACAATAACCCTTATCAGCGTAATACTGACCAGTGCTTGCACGGCAGGCAATGCAAGCAGCACAACGTCCTCCGTACCCGAAACGGCAGTTACCACAACTACCGCTCCGGCAGTGATGGATAGGATTGACGAGCCGAAAGCCGAAGCGACTACTGCTCAGACTGCGGCTACCACAGCCACAACATCAGCTACCACAAAGCCACAGGAAACAAAGATAGCTGAAACTACCACTACCACCACAAAAGCGGTAACAACGGCAAAGCCAAAGCCGACAACGACAACAACCGCCGCTACTACAAAGCCTGCTCCCGAATGGACAGAAACAAAGGCAAGCGGTACAAAGTACGTCAACACCGACTGCTACAGCCGTAAGAAAGCTGTACTCGGCGCTGACACAGTTAAGCTGTACAGCGTGAATGACAAGGTGACAGTGACAGCCAAGACCGATACAGGCTACTTCAAACTTTCTGACGGTAGCTTTATACACGGTGACTATCTAAGCGATAATAAGGTAGCTCAGACTACAATCACAACCACAAAGAAAGCTGAAGCACCTAAGCCTTCACAGACAACAACGAAGAAGCAGGAAAGCAAGCCGAAGTCCATATATGAGTATCCGTTTGACCTTGAAGCTATAAAGAAGGTCATTGTTGATGACGCTGTAAACAATTACGGATTAAAAAACCTTGAAGATCCAACCTGGACTCCCGAAGGTAGCACGTGGTTTACACCTCTTGTTATCTCTTACGATTTGCACCCCAATGTAATTAAAAGAGATGTTGAGAGCTTTGCAAAGGACAACATAAAAGGGTTTATGAAAAAAGGCGACTATTTCAAAGTGTACATTCAGGACATATCTGAAGATTTGGATGTACGAGATGAAAACGGAAAGCTGACAAAAGCATATGCTATATACTTTTTAAGAGGTTAAACTGCTGATGTAGTTTATTCATAAATTTAAACGCATTTCGTATTTGTGAACAATTGAATATGTAAGAGCTTTGAGAGTATAAAATTCAAAGCTCTTTTTCTTTTTCTGAAAGCAAAAATTCAAAGCAGTCCGCACCCGTAGGACTGCTTTTTTATATATACAAATACAAATCAAGAAAGGAAATCAGTATGAAAAACAAATTCAAAAAGCTGACAAGCTTGCTTTTGGCAAGCATTATGATGTTGGTAGCACTTCCTATTCAGACATTAGCGGCTGAATGGGGTAAGGGCGATACCGTGTATGCCGCAATGATAGGTGATTTTGTCGGTTCTGACGGTAAGACTTACGCCGATAAGTACAATTACGACTACATCTACTATAAGTCGGACGGTAGCATAGGAAAAGCAACTCGTTATGCTTCTACTCACGCAAAGTTAGGCGTAAGTAAGAACGGCATTATTCAGCCCGCTATATGTATTGAAGCCGGTGTTGCATATAACACAGGAAGTTCTTATGTAGGTGAAGGTAACAATAATACCTATTTAATGAATCTTCCCTATGCAATCCGCAGAGATTTAAAAATCGCTCTTTTATGCGGTTTTAACAGCGATACAAAATCATCACCTGTAGCAAATACAAATCTTGATGACTTTTGGTTCGCTACACAGGCAGTATCGTGGGAAATTCAGCAAGATCTGCGTACAGGATACGGTAAAAGTGACCTGGCTGTTAATTCAATTATTCCTAATACACCTAAAACAGCTTATTACGACCAGTTAAAGGGCAGACCTGCCGAAAAGTGCTATGAATATATCCTGAACAAGATGAAAGCGTATTCACTTGTACCGAGTTTTACCGGAAGAGCGAAAGCTACTGCTCCTACTCATACAATGAAATATAATTCATCAACTAAGAAATATTCCATTACGCTAACTGATGAAAATAACAGTAATATGCCTGCAAGTGCTTTCAATATTTCGGGAGTTACTGTTACAAAGAGTGGTAATAAGTACACCTTCAGTACAACAACCAAAATTAGCGGTACAAAGGCTTGTACATACAAGGCAAACCGCACATATCATTACTTTCAATTAATTCGACATAATTAGACATACTGTATAATAAAATGTATTCAATTATATTGACTTAGCATAAAAATAGTAGTATAATGTCAATTAATGAAACATATTTGGAGAATATGAAATGAAAACATCAGAACTGTTAGCTGCAAAAAGCAGCTTTGAAGACAACACAAAATGGTTGCCTTTCAATGTTCACGCAAGTGATACGGCCGGGATAATAAAGCGACTTTTCAATAAATGGATCGCTCAGAATGTCAGAAGGCGCTTGTGTGCTGCGATTGGCATTGAGAGTTCGGAGAACGCAGAAGAAATTGTGTGCAACTATTGTAAGTTCATTGCACTGGTGCATGATATAGGAAAATTAACTCCGGCGTTTCAACGAAAGCTTAAAGATAATATTCAGGGTCTGGATGACAGACTGTTTGACGCGGGTATCGACCTTTCAGGTCTGACACAGATATCAGAGTCACCGCATAACATAGCGGGACAGTATATTCTGAAAAAAGAATTTGAGGTTGCACCGCCAACCGCAGTCATTGTTGGCGCACATCACGGCGATTGTTCGGCGGATAGGGGGCAATGTTCATTTGAGGCTAACTATTACGGACACGGCAAGGTTAACGTAAACGAATGGACACAGATAAGAGCGGAATGGATGGAATACGCTCTCAGCGTAACCGGATTTGAAGATGTCAAAAATCTGCCGAATCCCGATGTTGCGGCGCAGATGCTGATTACCGGACTGCTCGTAATGAGTGACTGGATAGCGAGCAACACCGATTATTTTCCTTACATAGACATCGAAGAAAAACTCACCGATGAGCAGTGTGAGGAGCGTGTCAGAAGAGCGTGGAACAAGCTTTCGCTTACGGACAGCTGGTATGCCGATTTTATCGCTGATAGCGACAGCTTTTTTGAAGAGCGTTTCGGCTTCAAACCGAACTGCGTACAGCGTGAATTTATGAATGTTGTAAGCCTTTGCAATAAGCCCGGTATATACATACTTGAGGCACCTATGGGAATAGGTAAAACTGAGGCGGCACTTGCGGCAACGGAGATACTTGCATCACGTTTCGGCTATGGCGGAATGTTTTTCGGACTGCCGACGCAGGCAACCGCTAACGGAATATTTGATCGTATTCATTCCTGGGCGAGTGGTACTGATGATATACATTCGCTCAGACTTGCACACGGTATGACGGATATGAATGACGAATACTGTGAGATGTTCCACGGAAGAGCATCCGACATTTCCGATGACGATAATGACAATATAATGGTTCATACCTGGTTTGAAGGAAGAAAACAGGCGCTGTTGTCCGAATTTGTTGTTGCTACAGTTGACCAGTTTCTTATGGCATCGTTAAAGCAGAAACACGTTATGCTAAGGCACCTGGGACTTGCAGGTAAGACTGTTATTATAGATGAGTGCCATGCTTATGACCGATATATGTACGTTTATCTGGAAAATTCATTGCGCTGGATGGCGGCGTATAATGTGCCTGTGATAATTCTTTCTGCAACATTGCCGCCGGATAAGAGAGCGGAACTGATAAAATGGTATACCGGCAGTAAGAACAGTTTTGACAACAGCAGTATGGCATATCCTGTGCTGACTTGGAGCGACGGTGCGGAGGTAAAGCAGAAGGATATACCTGTTGATATCCCCGATAAGCCTATCACAGTAATCAGAAGAGAAGAAAATGACAGCAACGATATTGTAAACCTGCTTGAAGATAAACTGTCGGACGGCGGTTGTGCGGCTGTTATTGTGAATAGCGTTGCTTATTCCCAGGAACTTGCCGACACAATAGCGGCGAATATGCCTGATTATCGTGTTATATGTTTCCATAGCAGACTTATATCGACTGACAGAGCGGTAATTGAGCGTGAGCTAACAGAACTTGTCGGTAAGAAGTCGACCTGTGAGAAGAGGGACAAGCTGATAGTAGTCGGTACACAGGTGCTTGAACAGTCGCTTGATATAGACTTTGACTATATGATAACCGAACTTTGCCCTATGGATCTGTTGTTACAGCGTTCAGGCAGACTGCACAGACATAACCGCACACGTCCGGATAAATTATCCGAACCGGAGCTGTGCGTGTTGATCCCGGAAGATTTCAGCAAGAGTGTTTACTCCGGTTGGATACTGAAGCAAACTGAAAAATATCTGCCGGATAAACTTGTTATACCGGGATGTATTCCTGAGCTTGTCGGCGCTGTTTATTCCGAACCCGACAATGATGAACAACAGACCGCAGAGTATAGAAAATATAGTGATGAACAAAAAGAGAAAAAGCAAAGAGCCAAGAAATATTGCATACCGTCACAAAAAATTAATCGCAGTGATTCAACGCTTAGCGATATGATCAACAGGCGAGAGCTGAACAATGATTCAGACGGTGAAGCGGCGGTGCGTGACGGGCAGGAAACCATAGAAGCACTTGTGCTTGTGAAAACATCCGATACGGAGTATTCGCTGTTTTCACGGGACGCAGTGTTTGATATTACTTCTGTACCCGATAATGCACAGGCAAAGCTGATAGCAAAGCAAAGACTGAGATTGCCGGCATTTTTCAGCAAGTCTTATAATTTTGGTAAAACGATTGAGATACTGGCAAACTCTATGCCTCAGGCGTGGAGGAATGCAAAGTGGCTCAAAGGTGAGATATTGCTTTTGCTTGACGGAAATAACAAGATAAGTATGCTCGGCAGAACGTATAAATACAGCACCGAAAGAGGTTTTGAAGAAATAAAGGAGGAAGAAAGCTGATATGGACAGAGAGTTCAATCTGATCGACGAACCGTGGATATGCGTCCGTGACAACGGGTGCGAGGTGAAAGAGATAAGCATAAGGCAGGTCTTTGAACACGCACAGGATTACACGGAGCTTGCAGGAGAAACAAAAACGCAGGATATGGCTGTACTGAGGTTTCTGCTTGCGGTGATCTACACGGTATTCTCAAGGTACGACAAAAACGGTGATGAAGTTGATCCCGAGGACGATATTAATTATCTTACGGATAACTGGATCGAGGTTTATCGGAGCGGCAAATTTCCGATGAAGCCGTTTGAGAAGTATTTTGAAAAATGGTATGACCGTTTCTGGCTGTTTGATGAGGAGTATCCGTTTTATCAGTCTAACAAGGTAAACGGTAAAGGTAAGGCTACAAGTATAGCAAAAATGATTGGCTCGCTTTTTGAAAGTGCCAATAAGCCCAGGCTTTTCTCTGACAGGAACAATGACGGAAGACTGCTTTCATATTCGGAAGCGGTTCGTTGGTTGTTACATATAATCTGTTTTGACGATACAGCGGCAAAACAACCAGTACCTAAGAAATCATGGGTTAGTATATTGGGGCTGATAGCGGTCAGAGGAAACAACCTGTTTGAAACGCTTATGCTGAATTACAACGCAGAAAGCGATTCTGAATATGACGTGTATGTAAGTACTCCGTCGTGGGAAAAGGATAACAACAAAGCTGAGTTCAATACTCTGATACCTGTTCCCGATAATCAGGCGGCATTGCTTTCATTGATGTCAAGACGTGTGTATCTTTGCAGAGAAAACGGAAAGGTGAACGGTTATTATATTTCAGGCGGAGATTATTTTGAAGAAGTTGAAGTTTTCGGTGAGCAGATGACGCTCTGGAGGTCGTATAAAGAAAAAGGAAGCGACAGCATAAAATATAAACCTCAGCTTCATAAGCCTTCGACAAAGGCTTGGCAGGAATTCGGAAGTATCGCGGCGCTTGAAGGTGATGAAAATTCAAGCACTGCAAGAAAACCGGGCGTTATAGCTCATATTGAATCGTACATAGACAGGAGCTATCTGGATAATTGCTTTTTACTTAATGTAACAACGGCGTCTGTAATTCATGATTTCAACGATAGTATGTGTTTTAAGATTGTTGATTCTATCAGTGATGAACTGTCGTTCCATTCAGATCTGCTGATGAAAGTCGGAGAAGCGTGGCGCTATCGTATAGGAAACGAGATAGGCAAATGTGAAAGTGCGGCTAAAGCGGTAAATAAACTCAGTATCAATTTGCAGAAATCCGCAGGAGCAAGCGGTGACAAGCTATCCGGAGAAGATGCAAAGACGCAGTTCTACAGTATGATAGACAAGCCTTTCAGAGATTGGCTGTCACAGCTTGATACAAGTTATGATATTGATGAATACACAGGTAAAATTGAAGATACTGTAAGGAAAATCGCAATCGTATTCGGAAATGACTGTGTTCATCAGATGAGCGCAAATACGATTTTCGGTAGATATGAGAAGGATGGCAAGGATAAAAACCTTGTGACTACGGTAGAGGCTCTTAACATTTTTAATGCTACAATAAATAAAATTTTCAGAAAAGAAGGTGATAACAAATGAGTAAGAGTGATATGGTTTATCGTTATACCGCATCAAAAATCGAGTATCTGCACAGCATTGCAGACACAGGAAGAGGCAAGGGCTATCTTGCCGAGCTTCGACACGGTATCGGTAAAAAGCCGGGAGAACTCCCGTCGCTTTGGTGGCTGATATTCGACAGAATCGATGAAGAACTTAAAGGTTCAAAGTGTGCGTCAAATGCAGAATGGGCAGTTTATACGGCTCTGACGTTGTACGCTTTGCATCAGCAGGGTAACGACAGGTTTATGTATGAAAAGGGCTATACTCTGGGAAGAGCGGCTTATCACATTGCAAACAGCAATGATGATGAAGAACGTGTTGTAAACAGACTTAACCTTGTTGTAACATCAACGACAAAGGAAGAGCTTGCTTACCAGCTCAAAAGCATAGTTCAACTGCTCAAAGGCAAGAGTATACCGCTTGATTATGCGAAGCTTGCCGAAGAACTCTACAGGTTCAATTATCCTGAGCAGGCGGCAGATATAAAACTGTCGTGGGGAAGAGATTTCTATTCCGAAAAGTATAAGACCGAAAAAGATAATTCAAAAGGAGAGTAAAGAAAATGAGTAACGAAAGATTATATGTTGATTTCCATGTAGTACAGACAGTTCCGCCTTCATGCGTAAACCGTGATGATACCGGCAGACCTAAAACAGCTTTTTACGGCGGTGCAAACAGAGCGAGAGTGTCAAGCCAGTCGTGGAAGCACGCAATGCGTCTTATGTTCAATGAACTTTTTACAAGTGAAGAACTCGGCTACAGAACAATGCACGCTGTTGATCTTATTGCAAATGAAATCAAAAAGCTTGACAGCAGTTTTGACGATGAAACAGCCGTTAAGGAAGCTATAAAGGCGATGAACTCGGCAGGTGTGAAAATAAACGAAAAGAAGGATAATAAAACAGGAGCACTGTTCTTTATAAGTGCTGTGCAGGCTAATAATCTTGCACAACTTGTTATAAACGGCGAAAAAGACGCCAAGCTCTATAAGCAGGCGCTTAAAGAAACGCCTTCTGTTGATATTGCTTTATTCGGAAGAATGGTAGCAGACGATGCTGACCTGAATGTAGATGCGGCATCGCAGGTTGCTCACAGCATTTCAACTCATGCTGTTCAGAATGAGTATGACTACTTTACGGCAGTAGACGATTGCTCGCCTGAGGACAGTGCGGGTGCGGGACATCTCGGAACAACAGAGTTCAATTCTTCAACGCTTTACAGATATGCGACTGTGAATGTTGCACAGCTTAAGAAATCAATAGGTGTTTCTGTAGCAGAAGTTATAAAGGGATTTGCCGAAGCATTTATCTGCTCTATGCCTACCGGTAAGCAGAACTCATACGCAAACAGAACATATCCCGATATGGTTTATGTGACGATCAGAAAAGATCAGCCCGTAAACCTTGTAGGTGCATTTGAAAAGCCGGTTATCAGCAATAACGGCTATGTTGAAGAGTCCGTGAAGAAATTGCAGGAATATGCAGGCAAGGTATATGACAACTTCAGCGGAAAGCCTGTAAAGAGCTTTGTGATAGGTGCGGACGCTATATCCGATGCCGAAAGGGTAAATCTTGACGAGCTGCTCGAAAAGCTGTATAGCTACATAAAAGATGAGGTGGTATAATGCCTGTACTGCTGCTCAGACTTGCCGCTCCGTTGCAGTCATGGGGCGTTGAGTCGAAATTTGATACACGCCGCACGCTCGGATATCCGACCAAGAGCGGTGTAATCGGACTTGTGGCATCGGCTATGGGAAGAGAGAGGACGGAACCTCTTGACGATCTGAATGAGCTTAAGATCGGTATCAGAGTAGAGAACGAAGGTCGGCAGATAAGGGATTATCACACTGCCAACGGTGAAAAGACAAAAAAGTATATCACGCACCGTTTTTACCTTTCCGATGCGACTTTCCTTGTAGGACTCGAACATGAAGATGCAGGGCTGATAGAAAAAATCGAAGACGCTCTGAAGCATCCGGCGTTTCCGCTATTTTTAGGCAGGCGCTCATGCCCGCCTACACCTCCGCTTGTATGGGGATTGCGTGACGGAGATCTTCTTGATGTGCTTAAATCGGAAAGTCCGTTGCTTGACAAACAGCAGAGAAAAAACGCCGACACAAGGCTCAGAATTATCGCAGAAAGCGAAGACGGTCCTGCAATAATCAAGGATGTTCCTGTTTCGTTTGATCCGACATTCAGACGTTTCGGGCTGCGAAAAATAAAAGACTGCTATGTGGAAATCGATAAGCCGGACAGCACGGCGGATATGGTTTCTGCAGAGCACGACCCTATGGCTGAATTGAGGTGAAACAATGTACTTATCAAGAGTTTATCTGGATCTGTCAAACCGCAATACATTGAAGGCGGTCAATTCACGCAGTGTTCTGCACGGAGCTGTAGAAGCGGCACTTACGGATGACCGTTCAAGAAAGCTCTGGCGCATCGACAGCCTTGGAGGAGAGCTTTATCTGATGATTCTCAGCAATCAGAAGCCTGACTTATCTGTTATAGCATTGCAGTTTGGTGATACCGGCAGAGCAGGAGAAACAAGAGAATATGACGGTCTGCTTGGCAGAATAAAAAAGGGTGATATATGGCAGTTCCGCCTTACCGCAAATCCGGTGAAAACGGATAATGTAAAACAGGGACAGGGTAAGAAAAGGGCAGTCACCATTGTTGACTTTCAAAAGCAGTGGCTGATTGACAGAGCAGAGAAGAACGGGTTCTGCCTTAGTGAAGATTCATTTGATGTGGTTCAGAACAAGTGGTGCAGATTTTTCAAAAAGGACAACAGAGTAGTAACTCTTCTGTCGGTGACGTTTGAAGGACTGCTTGAAGTGACGGATGAAGAACTGTTCAAAAATATGCTCTTAAACGGATTAGGCAGAGGAAAAGCGTACGGTATGGGACTTATGACCGTAATGCGTCCGGGAAATAATACAAATGGCTGAAATACCCGGAATGATAAAACCCGATATCGTAGAACTGCCGCAGATTGCCGACAGAATTACATTTCTGTATCTGGAACATTGTAAAATAAACAGAAAAGACAGTGCAATCACCGTTATTGATGAGAACGGCGTTACGCATATACCATCCGGTACAATCTCTGTACTTATGTTAGGTCCCGGAACTGATGTTTCACACAGGGCTATGGAACTTATCGGCGACAGCGGAATAAGCATATGCTGGGTTGGTGAGCAGGGTGTCAGATATTATGCCGGCGGCAGACCGCTGACGCACAGTTCGAGGCTTATTGTAAAACAAGCGGAAATGGTCACAAACCAGCGCAAGCATCTTGATGTTGTCAGAAAGATGTATATGATGCGTTTTCCCGATGAGGATGTTTCGGGGCTTACTCTGCAACAGCTGAGAGGCCGTGAGGGCAGTCGTATAAGAAAAGTGTACAGACAGCAGTCTGAAAAATGGAATGTCGAATGGAACGGTCGTGTATACAATCACGAAGATTTCCAGTCGTCCGATCCGGTCAATCAGGCTCTGTCGGCGGCTCACGCCTGCCTTTACGGGCTTGCTCACGCTGTTATATGTTCTATGGGGTGTTCGCCTGCACTGGGGTTTGTACATATTGGTCACGAATGTTCGTTCGTATACGATATAGCCGATCTTTATAAAGCTGAAGTCACGATACCGATATCTTTTGAAGCGGCTGCATCGGTAAATGATGATATATCAAGATTTGTACGGCATAGGGTCCGTGACGAAATGGTGAAAGCTCATATGCTTGAGCGAATGGTACACGATATTAAATATCTGCTGATGCCTGAAGAAAATCCGGATGACGAAAAAGCCATGTATCTGTGGAATGATAAAAACGAACCTCTCGATTACGGTAAACAATACAGGTGACGATATGATGGTAGTAATTACACTGAGTTGTTGTCCGCCTAAACTGCGCGGAGATCTTTCCAGGTGGATGCAGGAAATAGACACAGGCGTGTATGTCGGAAATCTGAACGCAAGAGTTCGTGATAACGTATGGGATAGAGTGTGCTCAAACATTGGAAACGGTCATGCTTCAATGTCATACAGCTCAAATAACGAGCAGAAACTGGAATTCCGTATTCACAATACGCAATGGGAGCCGGTAGATTATGACGGCATAAAGCTCATAAAAAGACGTGTGACAAAATGTGACGATGAAAACGTTATTCGTCCTAAGGCTATGACAAATCACATAAATCGTTTATCGGAGAAAAAACAGAAATCATCCGGTGTATCGGATACATATACGGTAATCGATATTGAAACAACGGGACTTAATCCCGATGATGAAATAATAGAACTCGGTGCAGTGACGGTTGAAAACGGATCAGTAGCGGAAACATATTCTGTGCTTGTCAAAACAGATAAAAAAATACCGGAGGCGATTATCAGGCTTACAGGTATAACGGAGGAATTACTGGCAAGTGAAGGAACAGACAAAAGCAAAGCACTTAGTGAGTTTGCAATGCGATGCAACGGAAAACCTCTGGTTGGGCATAATATCGTTTTTGACCTGAATTTTATTAAATCTGCGTGTGCTGAAAACAAAATTGATTTTGTTCCGTCAAAAATTATTGATACAGTTAAAATATCAAGAAAACTACTTGATATTAATTCATATTCATTATCAGCTATTGCGGATTATCTTGATTTGCATTATAATAAAGATAGGATTCATAGGGCGCTTGACGATTGTCTGCTTACACAAAGGATCTATGAAAAGTTAAAGGAAATCTAAGCGGTTGATTTTGCAAAACCGCTATTTTCCTTGATTTCTTTAGTCTTGTCCCCATACGCGTGGGGATGATCCTTTCGTGTTGTGGTAAATTCCTGCCCTTGATGTCTTGTCCCCATACGCGTGGGGATGATCCCGTAACGATTATTTATCGTCCGAACAGACTAAACTTGTCCCCATACGCGTGGGGATGATCCTTAAAGTACAATGTGCGAGATACCGCAATATCGCTTGTCCCCATACGCGTGGGGATGATCCTGAGCATATCGGATGGAGCTTAACAAGGCTAACCTTGTCCCCATACGCGTGGGGATGATCCCGAAAAATTAAAGGAAGAATAACATTTTTTTCACTTGTCCCCATACGCGTGGGGATGATCCTTGTCAAGCAAAAGATTTTGAAAGTTAATTTTCCTTGTCCCCATACGCGTGGGATGATCCCGTAATTATTTTAATTCGGGAGAGAACTCCCGACTTGTCCCCATACGCGTGGGGATGATCCCTACATCATCGGCGGTTTCGGCGCTTGCAGTAACTTGTCCCCATACGCGTGGGGATGATCCTGGCATTCCTGATGGTGGCTTGGATAGTAGCAACTTGTCCCCATACGCGTGGGGATGATCCTTTAATACAATCGTAATTGCCAAGCGTGCCAAGCTTGTCCCCATACGCGTGGGGATGATCCTATTTTATATCAAAAATATTTGGTGTTCGCAGACTTGTCCCCATACGCGTGGGGATGATCCTCACCCCCTATGTCTCATCTCGTACTCTGCCTTCTTGTCCCCATACGCGTGGGGATGATCCTTGTATCAGCAAAATTTAACGCAAAGCGTAATGCTTGTCCCCATACGCGTGGGGATGATCCCCCTTGACACGGCACGAGGTAGTAAGCTAAACACTTGTCCCCATACGCGTGGGGATGATCCTCTCCCACATAGAAAATACGCCGTCGCCTGCATCTTGTCCCCATACGCGTGGGGATGATCCCAACTTCTTTCGGATGTAAAATGTTCGCAACTGCTTGTCCCCATACGCGTGGGGATGATCCTTTGGCACTGCCTCTGGTCAAACATTTGCTTTTCTTGTCCCCATACGCGTGGGGATGATCCCGGATAAGTGTACAGTTTGTTGTTTTTTGGTAACTTGTCCCCATACGCGTGGGGATGATCCCTCGTCTCGTATCTCATCGTTGACCCTATATCTCTTGTCCCCATACGCGTGGGGATGATCCTACACGGGTGAGCGGCATGCAGGGGGAGTTATCCTTGTCCCCATACGCGTGGGGATGATCCCTCCTTGCCACGTCAGCGGAGAGCCGTTAGAGCCTTGTCCCCATACGCGTGGGGATGATCCCGAGAGGGAACACCTCAAAACACAACGACAGCCCTTGTCCCCATACGCGTGGGGATGATCCTACTGCGGTCCTCTGTCGCCAGTCTGACCCGACCTTGTCCCCATACGCGTGGGGATGATCCTACCGATAAAGTTATTAAGCAATACGCAAACAACTTGTCCCCATACGCGTGGGGATGATCCCGGTCAAGTAGTGCTTGACAGACTTAAAAAGGACTTGTCCCCATACGCGTGGGGATGATCCTTGCGTGGTGCGAGCGCTAAAAACAGCATGGCACTTGTCCCCATACGCGTGGGGATGATCCCAGGAAGTACGGCGGTTATGACTTGGACACGACCTTGTCCCCATACGCGTGGGGATGATCCTAAAAGCCCCTCACATGAGGGGCTTGTGTTCCACTTGTCCCCATACGCGTGGGGATGATCCCACCTCCCGGAGCTTTTGCGGAGGGTATCGTCCCTTGTCCCCATACGCGTGGGGATGATCCGGTGTGTTTCACGGCATTTAATACCGTTTAAGCCTTGTCCCCATACGCGTGGGGATGATCCTTACAGCCTAAAGCGTTATCGGGCGAAATTGCTCTTGTCCCCATACGCGTGGGGATGATCCTTACCAAAGCAGATTAAAGGCGGTACAGTGCTTCTTGTCCCCATACGCGTGGGGATGATCCTGCGGTTGTTGTTGCCGAGGCTGTGTCTGTGAGCTTGTCCCCATACGCGTGGGGATGATCCTTATTACGGCTGTGACAAAGCAGGATTTATATACTTGTCCCCATACGCGTGGGGATGATCCTAATCCTCACTTTCTGTATATAAGTCATCGATTCTTGTCCCCATACGCGTGGGGATGATCCTCGTTGGCAAAAGCTGGAATAACATTTCCATTGCTTGTCCCCATACGCGTGGGGATGATCCTTGTGGCTTGCGGTAGTCAATCAAGCAGTTAACCTTGTCCCCATACGCGTGGGGATGATCCTCTTGACAGCCAGTTTTCTGGGTCGCCGTGCGCCTTGTCCCCATACGCGTGGGGATGATCCTGGGATACAGGTATTTTTGTGAGGGCGAAAACACTTGTCCCCATACGCGTGGGGATGATCCTGGCAACTGGAGGTATCCCGCACGCACAGCGCTCTTGTCCCCATACGCGTGGGGATGATCCTTATATGGCATTCCGCAACACTGCCTTTGGTAACTTGTCCCCATACGCGTGGGGATGATCCTCTTATCCCAGCTATCGTTAAGCACAGTCTCTACTTGTCCCCATACGCGTGGGGATGATCCCTATCGGCGGTTGCTGTTTGGCTGAGTTTAAAACTTGTCCCCATACGCGTGGGGATGATCCTAATACTATCCGAGTAGCAATTTCGCCCGATAACTTGTCCCCATACGCGTGGGGATGATCCTTGCATATATCCGCCATTTGTTCTCACAACACTCTTGTCCCCATACGCGTGGGGATGATCCCCGCTATATCTGATAAGGTCAATAGCTTTATAGCTTGTCCCCATACGCGTGGGGATGATCCTAGCGTGATAGCAAAGGACGGGCTTAAGGTCGTCTTGTCCCCATACGCGTGGGGATGATCCCCCTTACGGGTTGGGATGGGGCTGATAAGGTCACTTGTCCCCATACGCGTGGGGATGATCCCGGTTATTGTTGCACTACCTGACTTAGTCGGGTCTTGTCCCCATACGCGTGGGGATGATCCTGACAGCCGCACAGATGCGCACACCGAGACTGTCTTGTCCCCATACGCGTGGGGATGATCCCAAGCTTGGCAAATAATGTGATGGGCGGAGTAACTTGTCCCCATACGCGTGGGGATGATCCTATTTTAGTGCAACCGTACTCAGCTGGACTTAACTTGTCCCCATACGCGTGGGGATGATCCCAAAACTATAGCGCAAATCCCTACTATGGTGGTCTTGTCCCCATACGCGTGGGGATGATCCTGTCGAGATACGAGACGAGTTTGCTCAGCAGGACTTGTCCCCATACGCGTGGGGATGATCCTATAATTATTATAATCCGACGATATAAAGCTTGCTTGTCCCCATACGCGTGGGGATGATCCCGATTTACGGCATTCGTATCGTTGAGGGCAAAACTTGTCCCCATACGCGTGGGGATGATCCCTATCACCGTTCTCACCTCCGAATTTATCTAGACTTGTCCCCATACGCGTGGGGATGATCCTCAAATGTGACAAATCGGAAATATTATCAATGGCTTGTCCCCATACGCGTGGGGATGATCCCGGGTTGATTATCTCCGCAGATGCTTTATACAGCTTGTCCCCATACGCGTGGGGATGATCCTGAGATAATAAACATAGACTTAATGATAATAAACTTGTCCCCATACGCGTGGGGATGATCCTAATGGTGTGTGCTGGTGGGAGGTTTTGTCAAACTTGTCCCCATACGCGTGGGGATGATCCCAGAATACATGGGAAGCGATGTCGGTACGGCAACTTGTCCCCATACGCGTGGGGATGATCCTAATCTGCAAGCTTGACAATGGAAATGTTATTCCTTGTCCCCATACGCGTGGGGATGATATTACCATTTATTGTAATAAACGGAAGTTGGCGTCCTTGTCCCCACACGCGTGGGGATGATCCTACGGTACAAATTAAAAATATAAAGGAGATTTCCTTGTCCCCACACGCGTGGGGATGATCCTTTTTAATGCTAATTCTGCGCATATATGTATTGCTTGTCCCCACACGCGTGGGGATGATCCTTCCTCTGCAAGCTCAGCAAGTTCTGCAAGACCCTTGTCCCCACACGCGTGGGGATGATCCTGTAGACGAGAAGTACAGGGATTACACCAAAGACTTGTCCCCACACGCGTGGGGATGATCCTATAATGTGGTCCTCTGTCACCAGTCTGAGCAGCTTGTCCCCACACGCGTGGGGATGATCCCGGTGACAGGAGTTGCAACGGACACTGTTATAGCTTGTCCCCACACGCGTGGGGATGATCCTATCCGAAACAATGAACTTGCCCGTGCTGGGATTCTTGTCCCCACACGCGTGGGGATGATCCTGTAGACGAGAAGTACAGGGATTACACCAAAGACTTGTCCCCACACGCGTGGGGATGATCCTAAACGATACTTCGAGCGTTAAAGTGGGCGATACTTGTCCCCACACGCGTGGGGATGATCCTATTTTATGTCAAAAATATTAGGTGTTCGCAAACTTGTCCCCACACGCGTGGGGATGATCCTGCGTGTAGCGATCGAAATCATGATGAGTGGCACTTGTCCCCACACGCGTGGGGATGATCCCATGAGTTTAATTTTCCTTTACTTTCAAAATAACTTGTCCCCACACGCGTGGGGATGATCCTATGAAATATCACCCGAGTTGCAAACACGGTATCTTGTCCCCACACGCGTGGGGATGATCCTATATCGTTTTGCGCCCCATGTTTTAAACTTGCCTTGTCCCCACACGCGTGGGGATGATCCGATTATGTTCCATGGCAGAGCTATTTCTGCGGACTTGTCCCCACACGCGTGGGGATGATCCTCACCGAATGGGATCGCTCATACACGACGATTACTTGTCCCCACACGCGTGGGGATGATCCTGTCGAGGAAACAAAACAGCGATTGTTTGATATCTTGTCCCCACACGCGTGGGGATGATCCTCTGAAATATCACCCGAGTTGCAAACACGGTATCTTGTCCCCACA
>UMLL01062084.1_pt1 | contig 21220 bp, 19 predicted proteins | sample 1966591 | NCBI WGS metagenome assembly UMLL01 (sample SAMEA4836200, study PRJEB28245) | human gut metagenome | biome: gut microbiome; material: fecal sample | place: Denmark | collected 2008 | reverse complement strand
AGGGGGACCTTTTTCCAAAAAGGTCCCCCTTCCCCCCGCCCATCCCTCTCTGCCTTCCCTGCAAAGGAACCTCGCATGAACACGCCCTATGCTGCCCGACGCGACCGCCTGCGCCAACTGATGCGCGCCCGCGGTCTGGATGCCCTGCTGGTGAGCCACGCTGCCAACCGTTTTTATCTTTCCGGCTTTGAGCTGCATGACGTGCAGCTCAACGAGAGCGCGGGACGCCTGGTCATCTGCGCGGACGGGCGGGACTGGCTCTGCACGGACGCCCGCTACAAGGATGCGGCGGCCCGTCTCTGGGACGAGGACCGCATCCTCATCTACGGCCCGGATGCGGCCACGGAGATCGGCCAGCTCATGCGGCGTTGCGGCAGCCGCCTGGGCCTGGAGGCGGAGATCGTGAGCCTCAATTTTGCCCGCTCGCTGGGCCGTGCCGTGGGACACGGCGCGCATCTGCAGGCCGCCGACGGCCTGGTGGAAGAGCTGCGCGTCATCAAGGATGCGGACGAGATCAAAGCCCTGGAGCGCTCCTTCGCCCTCAACCACGCCATGCTGCGCTGGCTGGAGGAAAGCCAGCTGCAACCGGGCCGCAGCGAAGCCGAGCTGGCCTGGGCCATCGAAAAATATTTCCGCGACAACGGCGCCTCGGAACTGGCCTTCCCGTCCATCGTGGCCGTGGACCAGAACGCGGCCCTGCCCCACGCCATCCCCGGCGAGAAAAAGCTGCCGGACAACGGCCTGGTGCTGGTGGACGTGGGCTGCCGCGTGGACGGCTATTGCTCCGACCAGACGCGCACCTTCTGGGTGGGCGACGCGCCGCACAAGGAGTTCCGCGAGACCATGAAGCTGGTGCGTGACGCCCAGCAGGCCGCCCTGGACAAGATGCGGCCGGGCCTGCCCCTGCACGAGGCCTATACGCTGGCGCGGGGCGTGTTCGAGAAGGCGGGCGTGGAGGCCTGGTTCACCCATGGCCTGGGCCACGGCGTGGGGCTGGAGACGCACGAGGCCCCCAGCCTGGGCCGTCGCGGCGACAAGGTCCTGCAGGAAGGCATGGTGGTCACGGTGGAGCCCGGCCTCTACTATCCGCAATGGGGCGGCATCCGCTGGGAATACACGGTGCTCATCACGGCCGACGGCAACCGCATCCTCTAGGGAGGCACCATGTCCCTGATCTACCTTGTGGGCCCGCGGGCCTGCGGCAAGACCACGCTGGGCAAGGCCCTGTCCGAAGTGCTGGACGTGCCTTACTGCGATACGGACCACCACCTCTGCGAACGTCTGGGCATGGACGTGGCGACCATGGTGGAGCGCTGGGGCTGGGAGGGCTTCCGCAGCCGCGAGAGCGAATCCCTGCGCCTGGCCAGTGAGGAGCTGGCGGGCCGTGGTGTGGTGGCCACCGGCGGCGGCATGGTGCTGGCGGAGGCCAACCGGCGCTATATGCGCGAGCATGGCCGGGTCTTTTTTTTGTCCGCCCCGGTGGAGGTGCTGGCCGCCCGCCTGCGGCGCAATCCGCTGGAGGCCCAGCGCCCCAGCCTCACCGGCAAGAGCCTGGACGATGAAGTGCGCGAGGTGCTGGAAGCCCGCCTGCCCCTGTACCGGGACGCCGCCCACCACGAACTGGACGCCCGCCAGAGCATCACGGAACTGTGCCTGGCAGTGCGGACTTTGCTGCGTCATTGATCATCACGGGGAGCGCGTCACGCCCATAGCGGCCTGATGCGCTCCCCGTGCGTTTTTTGGGAGGAGACATGTCTGCTAGCCCGCTGGTGACCGTCCTGCTGCCGGTCTGGAACGGCGCTTCCCTGCCCCTGACGGCAGAGAGGGAAGAGCCCCTGCGCGTGGCCATCCGTTCCCTGGCCCGGCAGGAAGCCGCGCCGGACGCCCCCGTACCGGGCTTCGAGGTGCTGGCCGTCGATGACGGTTCCACCGACGGCACGGCGGCCCTGCTGGATGCCCTGGCGGCGGAATATCCCTGCCTACGCGTCCTGCACCGGCCGCATGAGGGCCTGCCCGGCGCGCTCAACGCCGGTCTGGAGGCTGCCCGGGGCGCGCTCATCGCCCGCATGGACGCCGATGATGTCTGCCACCCGCAACGCCTGGCCCTGCAGGCCGCCTGGATGGCGGAACATCCCGAGACGGGCCTGCTGGCCACGCGGGTACATTTTGGCGGCGACCGCGAGACCGCGCGCGGCTTTGCCCATTTCGTGGACTGGCAGAACGGCCTGCTGGATCATGAGGCCATCAGCCGCAACCGTTTTCGCGATACGCCCGTCAGCCATCCTTCGGTCATGTTCCGGCGCGAACTGCCCCGGCTGCACGGCGGCTATGCCGACGGTTTTTTTGCCGAGGACTGGGAGTTGTGGCTGCGCTGGCTGCACGCCGGGGTGCGCATGGCCAAGCTGCCGCAGGAGCTGCTGGTCTGGAACGATCCGCCGCGCCGGGCCACCCGCAGCGACAGCCGCTATTGCGAGGCCGCCAACAACCAGTTGCGCGCCCTCTGGCTGGCCCGCTGGCTGGAACGCCACAACCCCTGACATCCGCGGGTCTACCTGCTGGGCGCGGGCAAGGTGGCGCGCCGCCGTCTGGCTCCCCTGTGGGAAAAAGGCGTGCAGGTGGCCGCTTTCGTGGACATCGATCCCAAAAAGATCGGGCAGAAGGTGCACGGCGTGCCGGTCATCGGCCGGGACGGACTGCCCGGGCCGGGGCGCTGTTTCCTGCTCAACGCCCTCACCGCCCATGGCGCCGACGAGGATGCCGCCCGCTGGCTGGCTGCCGCCGGCTATGATGCGGAGCAGTGGCTGCTGGTCTGAGAGGTCCCGGATAGTCCGCGAAACGTGAGCCGCTGTCCAAAAATTGACGGCTCCTGCCGCGCTCTGCCTTCTTTCGCCCTTGCGGCCGCGCATTTTTCCCAAGAGATCCCGCTTTTTATTTGTTGGGATAATAGCTTAAAATTACTTGATTTTTACGAAAACATATGAAAAATATCATAAAATTGTTTGTGCAGATGCGAAGACTTTGCGAATTTTGTCACCAATACCCTTTGACATAACCCCTTGTTGAGGGTATTTTATAAAAGCTTTGAACATCACACCGTCCAGAGGGAGGATACGGTAATGTTGGACCTTAATATCACCTTGGTTTTCCAGTTGGTGAACTTCTTCATTGCACTGTACGTGCTGAACCTCCTTCTGATTCGCCCCATCCGCGAAATCATCCGCAAACGCAAAGCCGTCATGGACGATATGTCCGGCGAATCCGAATCCTACGAATACCAGGCCGAACAGCGCCTTTCCGACTATGACAACCAGCTGACCCGCGCCCGTCAGGATGCAGGCCAGAACCGCGAAAAGGCCCGCGAAGCCGGCGCCGCCGAACAGGCCAGCCTGGTGGCTGAAGCCCAGAAGCGCGCTCAGGAAATCATTGCCGAGACCCGTCGCAACCTGCAGGCCGAAGCCGATGCTTCCCTGAAGGAACTGCGCGGTCAGGTCGCCACGCTCTCCGGCCAGCTGGCCGAGCGTGTGCTGCGTGGCTAGTACGCCGTTTCTGCCACTGTGCCACGCGCGAGCTCGGTGGTTTTTCGGGCGGTCTTCGGACCGCGAGGGTAAAGAATCAAGAGAAACCCAATCAAGGGGGTGGGCTTTGAGCAAATGGAAACACGCTGGGCTGGGCTTGACGCGAGTTATGGTGCCTGTCCTTGCGCTTACGCTGCTTTTCGCCGTGGGGGCGCAGGCCTCTGAAGGGCATGACGCGCCGCGCTGGGGCGACTTTGGCTGGCGTGTGCTCAACTTCATCATCTTCGCCGGTATCCTGTGGTACTTCGTGGGCGGTCTGGCCCGCAAGTTCTTCTCCGGCCGCCGCGCCCGCATCAGCCAGGACCTCCAGGATCTGGAAGCCCGCCGCGCTGAAGCCCAGAAGCGCCTGGATGAAGTGGAAAAGCGCATCAGCAACCTTGAGTCCGAACGCAAGGCCATCCTCGATGAAAGCCTCGCTCAGGCCGAAAGCGTGAAGCAGGCCGTCGTCGAAGAAGCCAAGCGTCAGGCCGAACAGATTGTGCAACAGGCTCGTCGCACTGCCGAGAACGAAGGCCGCGCCATGCTGGCCGAAGTGCGCGCCGCCATTGCCGATGAGATTGTGGACGCAGCGGAAAAGGTCCTGGCTGAAAAGCTGACCGCCGCCGAGCATGAAAAGCTCATTACCAACTCCCTCAACAAGGTGGTGCTCCATTGACGGACGCGATAGTTGCTCGCAGATATGCCGGCGCCATATTTGCGCTGGGCAAACAACAAGGGGATGAGGCCCTCTCGCGTTACGGGAGCGATCTCGCCGCGCTGGGAGACATGCTTGCCGCCTCGCCGAAGCTGGACGCCGCGCTGAAAAGCCCGGTCATCAGCATCGATGAAAAAAAGGCTGTGATGGGCAAGCTGCTTAAGAAAATCAAGGCGGACAAAACCGTCAGCAACTTCTGCCTGCTGTTGGCCGACAAAGAGCGTCTGGCTTATCTCGGCGAGATTGTCGGCTGGTATGGCAAGTTGCTTGACGACGCCAAAGGAATTATCCGTGGTACGCTCACTACCGCCGTGGAGCTTACGGATAACAAGCGGGCCGAACTCAAGGCCGAGCTTGAAAAGAAGGCGGGGGCGAGCATTGAGCTTGCCTTTGATGTGGATGCTTCCATCCTTGGGGGCGTGGTGCTCAAGGTTGGTGATCGAGTGCTGGACGCAAGTCTGCGCGCGCAGTTGGCGATCCTTCGGGAGACATTCAAGAGGGGTGAATAGCACATGCAGATCAAAGCTGAAGAGATAAGCAAGATCATTGAAGATCAAATCAAAAACTACGAGCAGCGCGTAGAAATGAGCGAAACCGGCACCGTGTTGTATGTCGGTGACGGTATCGCCCGCGTCTACGGGGTTCAGAATGCCATGGCCATGGAACTGCTGGAATTCCCCGGCGGCGTCATGGGTATGGTGCTCAACCTCGAAGAAGACAACGTGGGTGTCGCGCTGCTCGGCTCCGATGTGGGCATCAAGGAGGGCGATCCTGTCAAGCGTACCGGCAAGATCTTCTCCGTGCCCGTGGGCGACAAGGTTATGGGCCGCGTGCTCAACCCCCTTGGCCAGCCCATCGACGGCCTCGGCCCGGTCGAAGCCGAAGAAGTCCGCCCGGTGGAAATCAAGGCCCCTGGTATCATCGCGCGTAAGAGCGTGCATGAGCCCATGCCCACGGGTCTGAAGGCCATCGACGCCATGACTCCTATCGGCCGCGGCCAGCGTGAACTGATCATTGGCGACCGTCAGACCGGTAAGACCGCCGTCTGCATCGACGCCATCCTGGCCCAGAAAGAAACCGACATTCACTGCTTCTACGTGGCCATCGGCCAGAAGAAAGCGTCTGTCGCCCTGGTGGCCGACACCCTGCGCAAGCACGGTGCCATGGAATACACCACCATCATCTCGGCCACCGCTTCCGACCCGGCTCCCTTGCAGTACATCGCGGCTTACACCGGTTGCACCATGGCCGAGTACTACCGCGACAACGGCAAGCATGCCCTGATCATCTACGATGACCTCTCCAAACAGGCTGTGGGTTATCGCCAGATGTCCCTGCTGCTCCGTCGTCCTCCCGGACGTGAAGCTTTCCCCGGCGACGTGTTCTACCTGCACTCCCGCCTGCTGGAACGCGCTGCCAAGGTGAGCGACAAGCTCGGTGCCGGCTCCCTGACCGCCCTGCCCATCATCGAAACGCAGGCCGGTGACGTGTCCGCCTACATCCCGACCAACGTGATCTCCATCACCGACGGTCAGGTGTACCTGGAACCCAACCTGTTCAACGCCGGTGTGCGTCCGGCCATTAACGTGGGTCTGTCCGTGTCCCGCGTGGGTGGCGCCGCTCAGATCAAGGCCATGAAGCAGGTTGCCGGTACCATGCGTCTGGACCTGGCCCAGTACCGCGAACTGGCCGCTTTCGCCCAGTTCGGTTCCGACCTGGACAAGGCCACCAAGGCCAAACTGGAACGCGGCGCCCGTCTGGTGGAACTGCTGAAGCAGCCCCAGTACCAGCCCATGCCCGCCCAGGAACAGGTGGCTTCCATCTACGCCGCTACCCGCGGCTACATGGACGACGTGCCGGTGGATCAGATCCGTCGCTTTGAAAGTGAAATGCTGGCCTTCATGCGCGATACCCGCAAGGACGTGCTGGACGCCATCAAGGATAAGAAAGTCATTGATGAAGCTGTGGAAAAGGCGCTGAACGAGGCGATTACCGCCTTCAAGCAGGGCTACCAGGCTTAACGCCGGGGGATACCCATATGCCTTCACTCAAAGACGTAAAAATGAAAATCGTGGGGGTCGGCAAGACCAAGCAGATCACCAAGGCTATGAACATGGTGGCCTCGGCGAAACTGCGCGGCGCGCAGGCCCGCATCGAACGCTTCCGGCCGTATGCCGGCAAGTATCGCCAGGTTCTGGCCGAGCTTGCCCGCAAGGTGGAGGGCACTGCCCATCCGCTGCTGGCCGAGCATGAGGAAAAGAAAAACTGCGCCATCGTGCTGGTCACGTCCGATCGTGGTCTGTGCGGCAGCTTCAACGGCAACATCATCACCACGGCCCTGAAGCTCGCTGCTGAAAAAACCAATGCCGGTATGAAGGTCACCTTCGCCTGCATGGGCCGCAAAGGACGCGACGCTGTGCGCAAGGCCGGCTACGACATCTCGGTCGCTTACGGTGACCGTATGGGCAGCCTGGACTTTTCGCTGGCCAGCTCCATCGCGCAGGAAGTCATTCACGGCTACGAAACCTTTGCTTTTGATGAAGTCTGGATGGTGTACGGCGAGTTTGTGTCCATGGGGCATCAGCCCCCGCGCACACTGAGCCTGCTGCCCCTGGCTGCCCCTGAGGCGGAAGCGGAAGAAGGTCAGGAAGAAGCCCACTGCGAGTACGTTTACGAACCGCAGGAAGAAGCCCTTCTGGCCGAGCTGCTCCCCCGCTACATCAAGGTTCAGGTCTACCGGGGAATGCTGGATACGTCTGCCAGTGAACACGCTGCGCGCATGGCCGCTATGGACAACGCGACGCGTAACTGTAACGAGATGATCAATACGTTGACCCTGCTCTACAACAAGACACGGCAGGCTTCCATCACCAGCGAACTCATCGACATCGTCGGCGGCGCAGAAGCGCTGAACGGGTAACAGGAGCCAAGCATGAGCAAAAACATTGGTAAAATCGTCCAGGTTATCGGCGCCGTCGTGGACGTTGAGTTCAGCGACGGACACCTGCCTGATATCCTGACCGCCCTGGAAATCAAAAACCCCAACAACAGCGACGCGCCTGACCTCGTCTGTGAAGTGGCCCAGCACCTCGGTGACAACGTGGTGCGTACCATCGCCATGGACGCCACCGAAGGTCTGGTGCGCGGCATGGAAGTTGTGGATACGGGCAACCCCATCATGGTGCCCGTGGGCAAGGCGGCTGTGGGACGTATCCTCAACGTTATCGGCCGTCCCGTGGACGAAATGGGTCCGGTCAACGCTGAGAAGTACTACCCCATCCACCGTCCCGCCCCCGAGTTCACCGAGCAGAACACCAAGGTGGAACTGCTTGAAACCGGCATCAAGGTCGTGGACCTGCTCGTGCCCTTCCCCAAGGGCGGCAAGATGGGTCTGTTCGGCGGCGCCGGCGTGGGCAAGACCGTTATCCTGATGGAAATGATCAACAACATTGCCAAGCAGCACGGCGGCTCTTCGGTGTTCGCCGGCGTGGGTGAACGTACCCGTGAAGGCAATGACCTGTATAACGAACTGAAAGAAGCCGGTGTTCTGGAGCGCGCCACGCTGGTTTACGGCCAGATGAACGAGCCTCCGGGAGCCCGTGCCCGCGTGGCCCTGACCGCCCTTGCCTGCGCCGAATACTTCCGCGACGAAGAAAACCAGGACGTGTTGCTCTTCATCGACAACATCTTCCGCTTCACGCAGGCCGGTTCGGAAGTGTCCGCTCTGCTGGGCCGCATGCCCTCGGCCGTGGGTTACCAGCCCACCCTGGGTACTGACCTGGGTGCCCTGCAGGAACGCATCACCTCCACCAACAAGGGTTCGATCACCTCTGTGCAGGCCGTTTACGTGCCCGCTGACGACTTGACCGACCCCGCCCCGGCTACCACGTTCTCGCATCTGGACGGTACGCTCGTGCTTTCCCGTCAGATCGCCGAACTGGGTATCTACCCCGCCGTGGACCCGCTGGACTCCACCTCCCGCATCCTCGACCCCAACGTCGTGGGCGAAGAGCACTACAGCGTGGCCCGTCAGGTGCAGATGGTGCTGCAGAAGTACAAGGAACTGCAGGATATCATCGCCATTCTGGGTATGGACGAACTGTCTGACGAAGACAAGCTCACCGTTGCCCGTGCGCGTCGTATCCAGCGCTTCCTGTCCCAGCCCTTCCACGTGGCCGAAACCTTCACCGGTACCCCCGGCCAGTATGTGAAGCTGGAAGACACCATCAAGGGCTTCAAGGGCATCCTGGAAGGCCAGTACGACCACCTTGCCGAATCCGACTTCTACATGCTGGGCAGCATCGACCAGGCCGTGGCCAAGTACGAAGCCCGCATCCAGCAGGAAGCTAAGTAAGGAGCGCCCATGAGCATGCTGCAACTGGAAGTGGTGACACCTGACAAGACCGTTGTCAGCGCTCAGGTGGATATGGCCGTGTGCCCCGGCGTCATGGGTGAGTTTGGCGTGCTGCCGCATCACGTCTCCCTGCTCTCTGCCCTCAAGATTGGCAATCTGCGCTATACTGAAGGCGGCAAGCAGCACAACGTGTTCATCTCCGGCGGCTTTGCCGATGTGAACAACAAGGTCCTGACCGTGCTGGCGGAATCGGCCGAACTGGCCGAAGACATCGACACCGCCCGCGCCCAGGCCGCCAAGGAGCGCGCCGAAAAGCGCCTGGCCAGCCAGGCCGATGATGTGGACCATGCCAGAGCGGAAGCCGCTCTGCAGCGCGCCGTCGAGCGCCTGCATGTGGCCCAGTTGCGCTAGCGGCAATCAGTCTCCTGATTAAAACAAGCCGCATTGCGGGAAACCGCAATGCGGCTTTTTCATACCCGAAAATTTTTATACAAAAAATTTTTTGTCGTACAAAAAATAGTTTACAAATCGAGAGCCACCCCGTATATTCACCTCATGGAGTTCCACATGGACAAGAAAACTCTTCTGGAAAATTTGTGCAGGATCGCCGACGGGCTGGTCGCTTTTTGGGGGCGTGACTATGAGATCGCCATCCACGACCTCAGCCGCCTTGAATCCTCCCTGGTCCATATCGCCGGCGAAGTGACCAAAAGAGCCCCCGGAGCTCCGGCAACCGATTTCCTCATCAACCACCTGAGCCGCTATGGCTCCGATGCACCGGACGTGCGCCCCTATCGCGCCCAGGGCCGCCATGGCGAACCCCTGCGCGGATCACTGATCTACATCAAGGACGACAAGGGCGTGCCTGTCTTCGCCATGTGCATCAACCAGAACATCTCCCGCCAGATGGCCGCCATCGCCGCCCTGGAAGACCAGATACGCACGGCCCCCGCCGAAGACAGCCGCAATGACGGTACCCAGGAGACCTTTGCCGCCACCTCGGAAGAGACCATGGAAGCCATCGTCCGCAAGGTACTGCAGCAATTCGGCAAGCTCCCCACAGAGCTGGACAGGGAAGAACGCATCGCCCTGATCGCCCAGTTCGACCAGCACGGAGCCTTCCGCTTCAAGGGCATGGTCGAACATATCGCCTCCATCATGGGCATCTCCAAATATACGCTCTACAGCTATCGCAAAGCGTGCCGTCAGGGCCCGGCCAACGGCCCGCAAGATCCAGAATTGCCTTCATAACACGTGGAGGACTGCTCCACGTAAACATTTACTGGAGGTACTTCATGTCAGTCCCGAACCGCCCCGAGAGCGAATACAACGCTGCCCTCAAGATGTGGGGGGGAAAGTGGGGGGCAGCCATCCCCCTGCTCCTGCTTATCTGCGGCCTCTTATGGTTGTCCCTGCACGGGCCGGCCACGCCAAAGAACTTCTGGAGCATCGGCTTTGCCGCCATCTGCATCGGCCTTTTCCTCTCCAAGACGCCCAAGGAATACTGCGCGACCGTCCTGCGCGGGTTCAACAACAAGAGCGTTGGCGTGCTGTGTGCCTCCTGGATCTTTGCCAGTGTCTTCGGCCAGATCATGCAGGCCGGCGGCATCATCGAGGGGCTGCTCTGGTTCGGGCTCAACGTAGGGGCCCAGGGCAGTGTGTTCACCGTCATCACCTTCCTGGCGGCCATGCTGTTCTCACTGGGTACCGGCACCGCCAACGGCACCATCCTGGCGCTGACGCCCGTCATGTTCCCGGCCGGTGTCTTCCTTGGGGCGGACCCCGCCTTCCTGGCCGTGGCCATCCTCTCCGGCGGCGCCCTGGGGGACAGCTATTCCCCCATCTCCTCTTCCAACATCACCGTCGCCTTCACCCAGGACGCTGACATCCAGAAGATAACCCGGACCCGCGCGCCCCTGGTCTTCACGGCCGCCGCCATCTCCGCCATCGTCTTTGCCTGCTTCGGCGGTGGCGGCACGGTCTCCACGCCGCCCCAGTTCGCGGCCTCCATGTCGCCCACCTGCCTGCTGCTCCTGCTTGCCTTCGGGATCGTCATCGTGGCCTCGCTCCTTGGGCGCCATATCATCGAATCCCTCACCTGGGGCATTGCCGCGGCCATCGTCATCGGCCTTGCCATAGGCCGCCTCAGCCTGTCGGATCTGCTCCATCCCGTCACCACCGGCGGCATGAGCAGCGGCCTGCTCGAGAACGGCGTGAGCGGCGTCACGGGGGTCATCATCTTCATCCTCTTCATCCTTGGCGTGATCCAACTCGTCATGGAAAGCGGCATCATGGAAGATATCGTCAACTGGGTGCAGAAGACCTTCATCAAGACGGCCCGTCAGGCCGAGATCACGATCATCGCCTCCACGGTGCTGATCACCATCCCCATTTCCGCCAACGTCCCTGCGGAAGTCCTGCTGGGTACGACCTTCGTCAAGCCCCTCTCCCAGCGTTTCGGCATAGCTCCCGAACGCGCCGCCGACCTGCTGTGCTGCTCGGCCTGTACGATCTTCTATATGCTGCCCTGGCATATCGTCTGTGCGCTCTGGTTCAATACGGTCAGCCACGCCGCCGCCGAATACGGCCTTGTCAGCCCGCCCATCACCTCCGCGCTCCTCATGCCCTACGCCTGGGCCCTGCTGCTCGTCCTTTTCCTTTCCGCCATCACGGGATGGCAGAAGCGGATACCGACCCAAGGTCTTTCTTCCAAGGAGCAAAATAATGCCGTCTCCCGCTAACCTCCTTACGGATTTCATCCTCAGGCAGAGCTATGCCGATCTTCCCGAACCGATCCGCCATCAGGCAAAGCGCTGCCTGCTGGACAGCATGGGCGCCCTGTCCGCCGGTGCGGTCACGCCGCTGGCCCGCCTGACCGCCCGCACGGCCGAACGTTTTTTCCAGGGCGGGGAATGCACCCTGATCGCCAGCGGCAGGAAGGTCTCCCCCCTGGGGGCCAGCATGGCCAACGGTTTCGCCTCCAATGCCCTTGATGTGGAGCACGGCTACCGGCCCGCCCAGGGACGCCCCGGTGCGGCCCTGACGCCGGTGATGCTGGCTGCCGCCGAGATGGCGGAAACGCCTCCCTCGGGCACGGATATGCTGGCTGCCGTGGCCGTAGGCTACGAGGTGGGGATGCGCTCCGGCATGTACTGGAACCGGGATCATGCCCGCGTCTACACTTCCGGTCTCTGGGGCGCCATCGGCGCCGTGGCCGCCGCCGGCCGCATCCTCGGCCTGAAGGAAGACGTCCTGCTCCAGGCGCTGAACTGCGCCGATTACCACGGCCCGGTAGGCTTCATCGCCCGCGGTGTGGCCACCCCCTGCATGGCCAAGGACGGCGTCGGCTGGGGGGCCCATACGGCCATGATGTCCATCCTGCTGGCACAGGCCGGGTTCACCTCCCCCCTGCTGGATTTCGACGCCGCGCTGGCCGAAGAACTGGGAAGCCGCTGGCGCATGGCGGACCTGTACTTCAAGCCCTACTGCTGCTGCCGCTGGGCCCAGGCCTCCATCGCAGGCGCCCTCAAGATCGTCAGGGAAAACCACCTTGCCGTCAGCGACATCCGCCGTCTTGTCATCCATACCTTCTCCAAGGCGGCCTCGCTCAGCCGCGAACACCCCACGCATACGGACGCGGCCCAGTACAACATCACCTATCCCATCGCTGTCGCCCTGCTGGACGGCCAGATCAGCGGGGCCCAGGTCCTGCCGCCGCGCATCTTCGACAAGGATGTCCTGGAGCTTGCCGACATGATCGAAGTGGTGGTGGAAGACCGCTTCGAAGAGCGCTTCCCGGCCCGGACGTTCTCCGAAGTCTGCATCACCACCACGGACGGCAGGGAGCTGCGGTCCGGGGAACTGGAGCCCCAGTGGGAACCCGCCGACAGCCCCTCCGATGAAGAGCTGCTGGACAAGTTCACCCGCCTGACCGCTCCCGTCTTCGGTGAGCAGGAATGCGCCCGCATGCGGGAGGCCATCTGGCATGCGGAAGACCTGGACAATGCGCTGGACATCTGGCCGCGCACCCTTGCCCGTCATATCGAGGAGTAACCATATGGACATGATCCAGAGCACAGGGGCCCCGGCGGCCATCGGTCCCTATTCGCAGGCCGTGGATACCGGCAGCACCGTCTATCTGAGCGGCCAGATCGGCCAGGACCCCGCCAGCGGGCAGATCGTCACCGGCTTCAAGGCCCAGACCATCCAGGCTCTCGAAAACCTGAAAGCCGTGCTTGCCGCGGCCGGCATGACGCTCGACAACATGGCCCAGGTCGATGTCTTCGTGACGGACATGCGCAACTTTGAGGACTTCAACGCCATCTATTCCACCTACTTCCCCGCCTACAAGCCGGCACGGCTGTTCGTCGAGGTCCGGGGGCTCTGCCCGGGAGCAGAGGTCGAGATCCGCGGTATCGCATGCAGGCGGTGACCCCGCCGGCATGAGACCGGCCTGTCCGGGAACGGTTCCGCACAACTCCGTTTCCCGGACAGGCTCCTTCTCCCCTCCCTCCGGGCGGGCACGGGCGGGCAGCATGGACTTTGGCCCTGTTTTGGCTTATTAAGATACTTTTCAATCTTCGTAACCCAATGCAGGATATACCATGCCCAGTCTGGATCATATTCGCAATTTCTGCATCATCGCCCATATCGACCACGGCAAGTCCACCCTTGCCGACCGCATCCTTGAGCTGACCAAGGTCGTCAGCCAGCGCGAGGCCCGCCAGCAGTACCTGGACAAGATGGATCTGGAACGCGAGCGCGGCATCACCATCAAGGCGCAGACCGTGCGCATCCCCTATGTGGCTGCCAACGGAGAGGAATATGAGCTGAACCTCATCGACACGCCCGGACACGTGGACTTCAACTACGAAGTATCGCGTTCCCTGGCCGCCTGCGAAGGCGCGCTGCTGGTGGTGGACGCCACCCAGGGCGTGGAGGCCCAGACCCTGGCCAACGTCTATCTGGCCCTGGACCACGACCACGAGATCGTGCCCGTGCTGAACAAGATCGACCTGCCCAGCGCCGAGGTGGACCGCGTCAAGGAAGAGATCGAGGAAGCCATCGGCCTGGACTGCACCGACGCCCTGCCCGTGTCCGCCAAGACCGGTCTGGGCGTGGACGCCGTGCTGGAAGCCATCGTCAATCGTCTGCCCGCGCCGGGCGGCGATCTGGACGCCCCCCTCAAGGCCCTGATCTTCGACTCCTGGTACGACAGCTACCAGGGCGTGGTGGTGCTCTTCCGCGTGGTGGACGGCCGGGTGAAACTGGGCGACATGGTGCGCCTCATGAGCACCGGCAAGGAATATGAAGTGCTGCGCCTGGGCGTGTTCTCGCCCGAGGCCACGGACGTGAAGGAACTGCACGCCGGTGAGGTGGGCTTCCTTTGCGGCAGCATCAAGTCTCTGGGCGATGCCCGCGTGGGCGATACCATCACCCTGGCGGCCAATCCGGCCACCGAGCCCGTGCCCGGCTTCAAGGAAGTGAAGCCCATGGTGTTCTGCGGCCTCTATCCCTCGGAATCCGACGATTACGAGAACCTCAAGGCCGCGCTGGAAAAGCTCCAGCTCAACGACGCCGCCTTCAGCTTCGAGCCCGAGACCTCCCAGGCCCTGGGCTTCGGCTTCCGCTGCGGCTTCCTGGGCCTGCTGCATATGGAGATCATCCAGGAACGCCTGGAACGCGAATTCGAGGTGGACCTCATCGCCACGGCGCCCTCGGTCATCTACCGGGTGGACACCACCGACGGCAAGACGCTGGAGATCGACAACCCGGCCCATCTGCCCGACTCCACCAAGATCAAGGCCCTTTACGAGCCCTATGTAAGCATGGACATCCACGTGCCCAACGAATACGTGGGCAACGTCATGAAGCTCTGCGAGGACAAACGCGGCACCCAGAAGAACCTGCACTACCTGGCCGCCAACCGCGTGGTGGTGACCTACGAGCTGCCCTTCGCCGAGATCGTCTATGACTTCTTCGACCGGCTCAAGTCCTGCACGCGCGGCTACGCCAGCATGGACTACCAGCCCATCGACTACCGCGAGTCCGACCTGGTGCGTCTGGACATCCTGCTCAACAGCGAGCCCGTGGACGCCCTGGCCGTCATCGTGCACCGCGACCGCGCCTACACCTACGGCCGTTCGCTGGCCCTCAAGCTCAAGCGCACCATCCCGCGCCAGCTCTTCCAGGTGGCCATCCAGGCGGCCATCGGCCAGAAGATCATCGCCCGCGAGACTGTGTCCGCCTTCCGCAAGGACGTGACCGCCAAGTGCTACGGCGGTGACATCACCCGTAAGCGCAAGCTGCTGGAAAAGCAGAAGGAAGGCAAAAAGCGCATGAAGCGCATGGGCAACGTGGAGCTGCCGCAGGAAGCCTTCCTGGCCGCCCTCAAGGTGGGCGACGAATAAACCGCTTTTGTACGGACGTAAAAAGGCCACCCCGCAGGGTGGCCTTTTTTCATGCATCACGACAGGACGGCACCGGAGCCGGAGAAGCGCTCGCTGTCCGGCGCCCATCCCTCCCGGCCGGTCCGTCAGCTGGCGGCCTTCTTCTTTCCGGCCGGAGGACGGGGCATCGTGCGCCGGGCGCGGCGCTCCGCAGCGCCGAACACGCATTCCTCCCGCGCCACGGGCAGGGCCGCCTCCCGGGTCTTGCGGCGCTGCCGCCAGGCTTCCAGATGCGGCTTGCCGTAGAGCACGCCCTCACGCGGTTCCGCAGGCTCCGGCACCTTGCCGTAGGACGGGGGCAGATGCTCCGTCTCGCGGGACGAGGCAGGCAGCTGGGGACCGCGCAGGGCCGCGGGCCGGAAGTATCTGGTGGCCCAGGTCAGGGCCAGCACGTAGGCGGCCGCGAACAGGCTGGCGGCCGTGTCCCACGGCGGGGTGGCCGAAAGGGCCAGACGCATCATCAGCGTGCCGATGACGAAGCCGGAGTTGCGGAACACCGCATGGAAGGACGGCATGTAGCGCTGCGAGATGAGGACCAGCGCGATGTCGGCGAAGATCAGCACCGTATAGATGGTCTCGAAAAAGCGCATGTCCTCGCCGGTGTGGATGTGGATCCAGGCATCCCGGATGCCGATGCCCAAAAAGATGACGAACAGCGTCAGCGAAAGCAGCTTTTTGCTGATGACGAAGCGCATGCGCATCTCCGGGCTCTGGATGTAGGCATAGCTGGAGGCCAGCTTCCCGTAGATGCCCAGGGCCACGAAGATGCCCAGGGCCCCCAGCGCCGTGACCGCGATATGGATGACGGGATCGAGGTTGCCGGCTATGCTCACCGGCTCGGGCAGGTGCGCCAGCTCCTTGAAGGCATTGCGCAGCAGGATCAGCGCCAGGATCTCGAACTGCTTGCCCACGGACCGTGAAAAGGATGTGGAGATGATGAAGATCAGGCTCATGACCTCCAGGCCCAGGATCAGGGTGAAGGCCAGCTGGATGGCGCTGAAATGGCTGTGGGGCGTCAGCTGGGCCAGTGCGGGCGGCAGCATGCCCTGGCGTTTGAGCTCCACGCAGCACAGGGCCGCCACGTAGATCCAGAAGATGACCAGCGCCACCTTGCGCTGGACGTGGGTCCGCTCCCAATTGTGGTGCAACCAGTCAAAAATATCTGTAAGCCATTGCAGCTTGAGCAGCATGTGGAGTCTCCTTTCCGGGGATCGTGTGTGGCGCACAGCATCTTTCAAGTTCGGGAAAATGTAAAGAGGACAAGGCATGACAGGCATGACAGGAATCGTTCCTGACGGCTTTTTCCTCTCTGGCGAAGACAGTGGCCCCAGTATGGGGGCGTGCTTGCCTTGCGCGGCCAATAGCAGTAAAAAACAAGGTTTCTCCACTTGTGCATCCGGCCCGCCGGGCCCGTGCACAAGGAAAATGCAGAAGACAACGAGGTACCTACGCCATGGCTCACAAGGGTCCGCACATATCCATCTCACCTGACTATGTGGTCAACCGCATCCTGCGTATCAATATCGACGACTTCGCGGAGTGGCCCGAGTCTGTGCGGCATCTGGCCATTGCCATTGCCGAAGAACTGTTCCTGGTGGCCTACAACCCCTTCATCAACGTGGAGACCGTGCGCAACAGCGTGCACGCCCGCTTCGAACGGGAATCCATGGCCCTGGCCCACTATTTCGCCAACGCCATCGGCGAAGGCATCACCATGTTCTGGTCCGCTTACGAGGCCGAACGCAGCTTCCGCGAAGAGCTGATCTCCGCCCTGCGCAACATCCTGCCCAACGAGTGCATCCTTTCCTCGCCCTCCGCCCTGGTGGCCTCGGCCACGGACGCCACGGACCTGCGCATGGAACTGCCCCTGCTGGTGGTGGAACCCGACAGCGCCGAGCAGGTGGCTGCCCTGGTGAAGCTGGCCAACGACATGAAGTTTGCCCTCATCCCGCGCGGCGGCGGCTCCGGCATGACCGGCGGCGCCGTGCCGGCCCGCAAGCGTACGGTCATCGTCAGCCTCACCCGTCTGACCAAGATCGGCCCCATCGACCTTGAGAACATGACCGTCACCGTGGAAGCCGGCGCCATCACCCAGAACGTCATCAAGGCCGTGGACGCGGCCGGGGCGCTCTTCTCCGTGGACCCGGCCTCCAAGCAGGCCTCGTCCATCGGCGGCAACGTCTCCGAAAACGCCGGCGGCCCCAGCGCCTTCGAATACGGCACCACCCTGGACAACCTGCTCTGGTGGCGCATGGTCACCCCCACGGGCGAAATCATCAGCGTGGAACGCGAGAACCATCCCCGCCACAAGATCCTGCCCGAAGAAACGGCCGTGTTCGTGGTCAAGGACATCAGCGGCGGCGTGCGCAACGTCATCCACCTGCGCGGCGACGAGATCCGCCTGCCCGGCCTGGGCAAGGACGTGACCAACAAGGCCCTGGGCGGCCTGCCCGGCATGCAGAAGGAAGGCGTGGACGGTATCATCACCGAGGCCTGCTTCATCATCCATCCCAAGCCCAAGTTCAAGCGCGTCATGGTGCTGGAATTCTTCGGCCGCTCCATGCACCCCGCCGCCGTGGTGGTGCGCGAGCTGGTGGGCCTGCGCAACCGCATCCGTCAGGAAGGCGACTACGCCCACCTTTCCGCTCTGGAAGAATTCAACGCCAAATACGTGCAGGCCATCGAGTACAAGCGCAAGTCCCAGAAGTATGAGGGCCTGCCCATCTCGGTCATCATCCTCCAGGTGGACGGTGACGACCCCTACCTGCTGGACAAGTGCGTCAACGACATCGTCTGCGTGGTGGAAGAACAGGACAACGTGGACATCATCGTGGCCCAGGACGACAAGGAAGGCGAACGCTTCTGGGAAGACCGGCACCGCCTGTCGGCCATCGCCAAGCGCACCTCCGGCTTCAAGCTCAACGAGGACGTGGTCATCCCCATGGACCGCATCCCGGACTTCGCCCTCTTCCTCGAACAGCTCAACCTGGAATGCACGGCCCAGGCCTACCGCCACGCCCTGCAGGAAGTGGGCCGCCTGCCCGGCTTCCCCATGGAAGACAAGGAATTCAACCGCGAGTTCTCCTTTGCCTCCAAGGTGGCGTCCGGCGACAACCCGCAGGCCGAGCTTTCCGATACCGAGCTCTGGAAGCGCGCCGAGGCCTTTTTGGCCGGCATGGGCCAGAAGTACGCCCATCTGGACAAGAAGATCGGCAAGATCCGCGATTACATGGAAGCCAGCCGCATCGTGGTGGCCAGCCACATGCATGCCGGTGACGGCAACTGCCATGTGAACATCCCGGTCAACTCCAACGACGCCCACATGCTGGAAGAGGCCGAAGAGACCGCGGCCCGCGTCATGGCCGAATGCCAGGAGATGGGCGGCGAGGTCTCCGGCGAGCACGGCATCGGCATCACCAAGATCTCCTTCCTCGGCAAGAGCAAGATGGACGCCCTGCGCGCCTTCAAGGAACGCGTGGACCCCCGCGACGTCATGAACCCGGCCAAGCTGGTGCATCGCGAACTGCCCGTGCGTCCCTTCACCTTCTCCTTCAACCGGCTCATCAACGACATCCACGCCAGCGGTCTGCCGGACAAGGAAAAGCTCATCAGCCTGCTGTCCACGGTGCAGGTCTGCACCCGCTGCGGCAAGTGCAAGCAGGTCTGCTCCATGTGCTATCCCGAGCGTTCCATGCAGTACCACCCCCGCAACAAGAACATGGTGCTGGGCATGCTGCTGGAAGCCGTCTATTACTCGCAGGTCAACAAGGGCGCCATCGACGACAACCTGCTGCGCTGGCTGCGCGACCTGGTGGAACACTGCACGGCCTGCGGCCGCTGCCTGGCCAACTGCCCGGTCAAGATCCCGTCCGGCGAGGTGGCCCTGACCCTGCGCTCCCTGCTGGAACACGAGAACGCCGGCGGTCATCCCATCAAGAAGCGTGCCCTGGAATGGCTGGTGCATGACGTTTCGTCCCGCGTGCCCAAGGCGGCCAAGATGGCCTCTCTGGGCCAGAAGGTGCAGAACAAGCTGCTGGGCGTGGTGCCCTCCGTGTGGAAGAAGCGCATGCAGAGCCCCATCTTTGCGGGCAGCGGCCCCAAGATGGGCTACACCAACCTGTACGAATCCCTGCGCCTGCACCGCGGTTCCGTGTTCGCGCCCAGGGAAGTGACGCCGGGCATGCCCTGCGTGCTCTACTTCCCCGGCTGCGGCGGTTCGCTCTTCTATGACCGCATCGGTCTGGCCGCCATCATGCTGCTGCTGCACACCGGCCACGCCGTGGCCGTGCCGCCGCGCCATTTGTGCTGCGGCTATCCCCTGCTGGCCGCGGGCATGGATACCGAATACGAAGACAACATGGCCCAGAACCGCCAGTATCTGGCCTCCATGCTGCGCAACCTCATCAAGCAGGGCTTCGATGTGCGCTATCTGGCCACGGCCTGCGGTTCCTGCCGCGACAGCCTGGCCCGCATGAAGCTCAACGAGCAGTTCCCGCAGCTGGAACAGAAGGACGTGAGCCAGATCGTCCTGCCCCTGCTGCAGCACGAGGGCATGGAAGCCCCGGTGGCCCCCGGCACCAATGTGCTCTATCACGCGGCCTGCCACTGCGAATGGGCGGGCGTGCCCACCCTCAAGGGACAGGCCCAGCTTACCGGCGCCCTGGAACAGCTCTGCAAGGTCAAGGTCTCCACCATCCCCGGCTGCTGCGGCGAGTCCGGCATGGGCGCCGTGACCTCCCCCACCATCTACAACCTGCTGCGCGCCCGCAAAAAGGAACGCCTGGCCCAGGCCTTCGAGCCCCAGCCGCAGACCGGCGCCTGCTACGCCGGGCCCATCCTGGTGGGCTGCCCCTCCTGCAAGATCGGCATCGCCCGCTGCCTCATCCAGCTCAAGGAAAAGCACCCCGTGCTGCACGTGCTGGAATGGCTGGCCAACCAGGTGGACGGTGAGGACCGCCGCCAGCGCTTCCGCCGCCGCGCCAACGAGACCCGCGGCGACGTGCGCATCGTCCAGTGCTAGACGAGAATGATGACGATGAAATGATATGAGGGGGGAAGGGAACGTTTTCCGCTGGAAAAGTCCCCTTCCCCCTTCATGCTCCCTCATTCTTCAAAATCGTCCACAAGGAGCCCGACGGCTCCTCCAGACCCTGCCCGGCGGTACGTTCTGCCGCATGACGGACAGGTCCCCCAAGGGGAACCACATGGAAAGAAAAGAAGTCACCCGTATGCTGGTGGATGTCCAGCCCCAGGGGCAGGGCACCATCCGCGTCGTAGGCGCCAAGCTGCACGGTATCGTGGTCACGGAATCCAAGCTCAACTACCACGGTTCCATCACCATCGACACCGACATCCTCGAAGCGGCCCATCTGCTGCCGCTGGAATACGTCTACATCTGGAACAAGCACAGCGGTTCCCGCATCGAGACCTATGTGCTGCCCGGCCCGCGCGGCAGCGGCGTGGTCTGCCTCAACGGCGCCGCGGCCCGTACCTGTCAGGTGGGCGACGAGATCATCGTGGCCTCTTCCCGCGAGATCCCCGTCAGCGACTATCACGACGGCTTCTCCTGCCGGGTTCTGACCTTCGACCAGAGCGGCGAGCTGCCCAACCGTGTGGCCGAGAAGCTGGAATACCGCGTGGCCGCCAAGGGCGACGGCACGGAATTCGTCATCATGGACATGGCCACCGGCCAGGAATGGATCGGCTAGACAGTTCTTTTACCATAGGGGAAGGGGAGGCCATCGCGCTGCCGATGCCCGGAGCGACCGCGTCATGACGGACATGGCCCTGCGACCGCCTCCGGCCGTCTCCGGTGGAAAATCTCCCCTTCCCCTCGTGTCTTCTCCAGCCTTCCAAGTCCCCGCACAAGAAGCCCGTCTGACGGCGCTCCTCCCTCCCCCGCCCCGCATGCCGGAACAAAACGGCGCACCTAGGGACATCGGTCGTCCTCTTCCCGTCCCCGCTCCATAGGCGACCTACTCCCTACACCCTGCGGCAGTAGCGGGCATCCCGCCATATTTTCCATTGCCCCTCTCCCACAGTACCGGGGGACCATCAGAGGCGCGCAGTCTGCCGCACCACACCACCCGTCCATCCTTCTGAAAAAAGCGCGTTGGGGGGAGGATGGGGGCTCGGGGGGAAGGAGGGA
>UMLL01021341.1_pt1 | contig 21514 bp, 18 predicted proteins | sample 1966591 | NCBI WGS metagenome assembly UMLL01 (sample SAMEA4836200, study PRJEB28245) | human gut metagenome | biome: gut microbiome; material: fecal sample | place: Denmark | collected 2008 | reverse complement strand
AGTATAGAATTAATTCAATGAGTTCGATGTTTGCGGTAAATCCGGATAAGGTTAACTATGTAAAATATCTTAATCTAATGAGTCCTGAATATACTCCTCAGATAGGTGATGAGCTTATACAATATATTCGTAATTATCAAGGTGTTGTTGCTTGTGGAAGATTTAATAACAATAAAATGATACTTAATGGTGAACTTGTAAAGACACTTGTTATAGAAAAAGATATTGCTAATATGGGTAATCTGCTGTTGGATAACGATAATCTGAAAAGCAAAAAAAATGGTAGTGAGAATATGGCATATGTGGGCTATAGTTATAGGAATGAGTATAAAACAGGAATTCAATTTAATTATTATGAGGAAAATGAGAAATCAAGTTGCGAGATTGCAGGTTATTTAAAAAAGGGAGCATCGTGGCCTTTAAAGGGAAAGTTATTTGGCGGTGTTAGTGATATAGACTCATATAATCTTGATAATACGATTGTTGTGATAACTCCCAATTATGAATATTTTGATAATATAGGAGGTATGCCGGATACACCATATTATATAGTTGATGATGAGGCAGTGGCAGATAAACTTAAGATGGACATTGTTGAATGGGCGGCAGAGCGTAATCTTGGAGTAAGTGTGATTAATGAGGCAGAGGAAATAGCAAATGAAAAAGAATTAAGAAATATAACAGCGGACAGCTCATTTAGTGCAGAAGTTTTGCTGTTTCTGCTTGCATTAATATCAATGTCTTCTGCGGCAATAGTTTCGTGTATTTTGAATAGACAACATATGGGAATTATGGTTGCTTGTGGAGTTAGCAAGCGAAGTATTATGGCAATTAATTATATGGAAAATGTCTTTGTAGTGTTAATTCCAGAAATAATTATATGGCTTATATGTCAGAAAAATATATTTGGAAAAGTATTTATGAATAACATTTCAGAGCTGGATATGATTAAATATGGTGACTGGTTTAGTCATTGTGTCGCTGTTCCAATAATGTATCTGGCAGAACTTGTGATTGTTACTGTTATAGCTGGTATTGTGCCTATGTTTATAATATCACGAATGAAAGTGGCAGAAGTTATCAAACCAGTAGATTAATTATAGAAAATACCGGGTGTGCAGATTGATGGTGAAAGCTGTTAAATCAGTAGGTTAGTGACAGAGGTTTTCAAAATATAAGATTAGCGGTGGAGAAGTTATTGAACAGCATATTCAGGGGGCATTTGAATGAGAAAAATATTTAATAAAATATTCAGATACAGGCTTGTTTCGATATATTTCATATTAAGTCAGCTTGTTATTTTAACAGCAATATTTGGAGTGCTTAATACGATTAATAAAGCTTATGCAAAAGAAAATGACAGGCTTAAGGCTCTGGCTAAGAATAGGATAGAGCTGAATATAGATACATTTGCAAAGAAAGATATATTATCATATGCGGCAGTAAATGTAGATGTAGGAAATGTGTTAGCACAAGGACGTATGTCGGTAGAAGTGGCACAAATTGGAAGTACGAACCGTTGTGAAGTGCTTTTGGCAGTTAATGAGTCAACCCCTTATCCTATGATTAGAGGACATATACCCGATAAAGAAACGGATAATGGCAGAAATTGTGTGGCATTAGGACGTGATAAATACAGATATGTATATAATAGGGATGGCAAGGATTATATAACACTTGGTCAGGAGGAATATGAGGTTGTAGGTGTTATAGGAAGTCCGGTATCTGATTATTGGGACTATAAGATTGTACTTAATATAGATTGTATGAGTGATAGTCTTAAGCAGTCATTTAGTTCACTGTCTAATATATCTTTGACAGTATATAGTAATAAGGAAGATATTATGGAAATTTATAATAAAGTATATTCAAATGTAGTCAATGTTGATAATACCTGTAATATAGTGTCATATAGCAAGAAAGATACGGGCGAAAGCACAGTGAGTGAAACTCTTCAGAAAGAAAATATTAAAACTAATGTTATGGTATATACTTTTTGCCTTATTAACAGCATAATTATATCAATATTCTGGACGGTACAGAGAAAGAAAGAGCTTGCAATAAAACGTGTATTTGGATTTAGTAATATAAGAATGATAGCCGATATCGCAGTTAATCTGTTACTGCTAATGATAATTACTGTAATAATGTATTTTGTAGGATATGTGTTATATAGCTTTATAAGGTATTCAACAATTCAGGGTATGGGATTGTGGAGTGTCAAATTAATATTATTAGCAGTTGGTTTATTTCTGATAACACTTGTTATTGCGATGATATATCCAGTTGTAGATATATATAGGGGGCAGGCATATGATAAGATTAGATAAAATAACAAAAATATATGATGCAAAGGTTGAAAATAAAAAAGCGTTAGATGAGGTATCATTAACTATAGATAATGGGGAGTTTGTAGCTATTATGGGACCATCAGGGAGTGGTAAAAGTACACTTCTTAACATAATAGGCTGTATGGATAGTGTTACAGACGGAAGTTATTATGTTGATGACATAGAAGTGTCACGATTGAATAAATTGGACATACATAGATTTAGAAAGAAGAATATAGGATTTGTATTTCAACATTTTGCATTAATGGATTATTATACAGCTTATGAGAATATTGAGCTGCCGTTGCTGGCTAACAATATAAGACGAAAAGATAGAAAAAGAATAATTAATGAACAATTGAAAAAGTTGAATATTGTGGAAGAAAAAGATAAATTGCCAAAGAAAATGTCGGGAGGACAGCAACAGCGCGTGGCAATAGCACGCGCACTTGTAACTAATGCAGATATTATTCTTGCTGATGAACCGACTGGTGCATTAGACCAGAGCACCGGACAAGAAGTCATTAATATTTTAAGAGAAATTAATAATCAGGGTAAAACGGTTGTTCTTGTTACGCACGATATCAATATCGCCAGCAGCACTAACAGAATTATTAATATATGTGACGGAAAGATTATAAGTGATGAAATGGTATAATTGACTAAAGAGTTGCCTTGCAACTCTTTTTTATTTGTGTAAAATGTGGTATTCTATTATTTATTAAGATAATTTATCAAATAAAATATGAATTTTAGCCGTAGAACATATGTAGTATTTTAAAGAAAGCTAGTACATATATTTATTCAATAATGGAAGGGAAAATGCTATGCCAGTAACAGAATATTTAATAAGAAATGCCGAGTTATACCCCGATGAAGTTGCCTTGGTTGAACTAAATCCAGATGAGAAAGATACAAGGAGAACAACTTGGAAAGAATTTGATTTAATACAGCCAAGTGCCAATATGCCATATAGGCGTGAGATTACATGGAGCGTATTTAATGAGAAAGCCAATAGGTTTGCCAATATGCTTATAAGCCGTGGAGTTAAGAAAGGGGATAAGGTTGCTATTCTTATGTATAACTGCCTGGAATGGCTGCCAATATATTTTGGTGTATTAAAGACAGGTGCAATAGCAGTGCCATTTAATTTCAGATATGACTCAGATGAGATATACTATTGCGCTGAACTTGCACAGGTAGATGTCATTGTATTTGGCTTTGCATTCATTGGAAGAATAGAGGTTAATGCTGAGAGATTATTAAGAGGAAGACTTCTTATATATGTAGGAGACAACTGTCCAAGCTTTGCAGAAAGCTATCACGAGCTTGTTGCTGATTGTTCAAGTAAAGAGCCAGATGTTAAGATAACGGAAGATGATTATGGTGCGATATATTTTTCATCAGGAACAACAGGATTTCCTAAAGCAATACTTCATAAGCACCAGAGCCTTACACAGGCGGCTATTATGGAACAGAAGCACCATTCTACTGGCAGAGATGATACATTTTTATGTATACCACCACTTTATCATACAGGAGCAAAGTTCCACTGGATGGGAAGCCTTGTTGCAGGAAGTAAGGCGGTTCTTCTTAAAGGAACGAAGCCGGAACAGATATTGTCAGCAGTATCAAGTGAACACTGCACTATAGTATGGCTGTTAGTGCCTTGGGCGCAGGATATTCTTGATGCATTGGATTCAGGAAAGATTAAGTTATCAGATTACAATTTATCGCAGTGGCGTCTTATGCACATAGGTGCTCAGCCGGTGCCACCATCACTTATTAAGAGGTGGAAGGAATATTTTCCTAATCATCAATATGACACTAACTATGGTTTGTCAGAGTCAACAGGACCGGGTTGTGTTCATCTTGGTGTTGAGAACATACATAAAGTTGGAGCAATTGGAATTCCGGGTTATGGCTGGGAATGTAAGATTGTTGATGAAAATGATAACGAAGTCTGTCAAGGTGATGTAGGCGAGCTTTGTGTTAAAGGACCGGGAGTTATGACTTGTTACTATAGAAATGAGGCTGCTACAAAGGAAGTATTAAAGGACGGATGGCTGTATACAGGAGATATGGCTATGCAGGATGAAGATGGTTTCTATTTCCTTGTAGACCGAAAGAAAGATGTAATTGTGTCCGGTGGCGAGAATATTTACCCTGTGCAGATAGAAGATTTCTTAAGAAGATTTCACAAGATAAAGGATGCGGCGGTAATTGGTCTTCCTGACAGGCGTCTGGGTGAGAAGACAGCGGCAATTATAGAGATTAAAGACGGAGTCAGCTGTACAGAGGAAGAAATCGAAAAGTTCTGTCTTGAGCTTCCACGTTATAAAAGACCTAAGCAGATAATATTTGCTGAAATACCACGAAATGCGACAGGTAAGATAGAGAAACCAAAGCTTCGTAAAATATATGGAGCAGATAAACTTGTTGCGATGGAGAATAAAGCATAATCGTGATTATAGATTAATATGCAATATAGATATAATTATAGATTAATATGCAATACAGATATTATTATAGATAATGGAAGGAAAAGGTATGAAAGAGTTAATGTTAGGCAACAAAGCGGTTGCCAGAGGGTTATATGAAGCGGGCTGTAAGGTTATATCAAGTTATCCGGGAACTCCTAGTACAGAGATTACAGAGGAGGCGGCAGCTTACAATGAGATATATTGTGAATGGGCACCTAATGAAAAGGTTGCATTAGAGGTGGCTCATGGAGCAACACTTGGTGGTGTAAGAGCGGCGTGTGCTATGAAGCACGTAGGCTTAAATGTTGCGGCGGATCCATTATTTACAATATCTTATCAGGGACTTAATGCAGGACTTGTAGTATGTGTTGCAGATGACCCAGGTATGCATTCATCACAGAATGAGCAGGATTCAAGGCATTATGCAATTGCGGCGAAGCTTCCAATGCTTGAGCCATCAGACTCAGAGGAGTCGAGAGTATTTGCTAAGAAAGCATTTGAGATGTCCGAAAAGTTCAATACACCAGTCCTTTTAAAAATGGTCACGAGAGTAGCCCACTCACAGAGTGTAGTTGATACAGAAGAAAGAGTTGAGCCGGATAGAGTTCCTTATGTAAAAGACCCAGCTAAAGTAATGATGACACTTAATTCAAGAAATGCCCATATAAGAGTTGAGGAGAGAACTAAGGCGTTGATAGAATATGCAGAGAGTACAGAACTTAACAGGGTTGAGCTTGGAGAGGATACAAGCGTAGGAATTATCACAGACTCAACTTCCTACCAGTATGCAAGAGAAGTGTTAGGTGATAAAGCAAGCATATTAAAGCTTGGAATGATTAACCCGCTTCCAGAAAAGCTTATAAAAGATTTTGCACAGAAGGTAGATAAGGTTATTGTTCTTGAAGAGTTAGACCCTATAATTGAAAATCACTGCAAACAGCTTGGAATTAAGGTGGCTGGTAAGGATACATTTCCTATATGCGGCGAGTTCTCCCAGAACCTTGTAAGAAAATGTCTTGGTATGAAAGAACCAGAGCATATTACTATAGAAGAAAATGTTCCAGCACGTCCTCCAGTTATGTGTGCAGGATGTCCACATAGAGGAATATTCTACATTTTAAAGAAGAAAAAATGTATGGTATATGGTGATATCGGCTGTTATACATTGGGCGCAGTTGCACCGCTTAATGCAATGGATCTGAATGTCTGTATGGGAGCTTCCTGTTCAGGACTTCACGGCTTTAATAAAGCTATAGGTGAGGAAGCAGAGAGTAACAGCGTAGGTGTTATCGGAGATTCAACATTTATGCATTCAGGAATGACAGGTATAACAGATATTTCTTATAATATGAGTAATTCCACAGTCATTATTCTTGATAATTCTATTACAGGAATGACAGGACATCAGCAAAATCCAACTACAGGAAAGAACCTTCGTGGTGAACCAGCAGGAAAGGTTGATCTTGAAGCGTTGTGCAGGGCATTAGGCTTTAACAGGGTAAGAGTTGTAGATCCATATGACCTTAAAGCAGTTGAGGAAACGGTTACTGAGGAGCTTGCAGCTAAAGAACCATCTATTATTATAAGCCGAAGACCGTGCGTTATGATTAAGGGAACAGTACATAAACCACCAATAAGCGTAGATGAAAGCAAATGTGTCGGTTGTAAACAGTGTATGAGCATAGGCTGTCCGGCGATTGCAGTTAAAGGAAAGAAAGCACATATTGACCCTACACTCTGCATAGGCTGTAAAGTATGTTCACAGATGTGTAAGTTCGAGGCAATATAATGTTGTAAGGCGATGTATATTAGGTGTTAATGGAATAGAAAAAAGTATTAGATGTCCGATTTGTTCAAATTAGATTTGCTTGATGTGAAATTAGGCAGGGCATCTGATAATGTCGGAAATGAGGAATATGTATGAGTAATTCAGTTAAGAATATTATGATTGTTGGTGTTGGCGGACAGGGAACACTTCTGGCAAGTAAACTGCTTGGTTATGTTCTTATGCAGCAGGGATATGATGTTAAAGTGTCAGAGGTACACGGAATGAGCCAGCGAGGCGGAAGTGTTGTTACTTATGTAAGATTTGGAGATAAGGTATATTCTCCAGTTATTGATAAAGGTGAGGCTGATTATATTCTTTCATTTGAGAAGCTTGAAGCGTTAAGATGGATTGAATATTTAAAGATTGGCGGACAGATAATAACTAACACGCAGGAAGTTGACCCAATGCCGGTAATTACAGGTGCTATGCAGTATCCAGATAATATTATTGAAAAGCTTGAGAGTGCAGGTGCAAAGGTCGATGCTAAAGATTTCTTATCAATAGCAGAAGAAGCAGGGTCGGCCAAAGCGGTTAATATTGTACTTATGGGAAGATTATCAGATTATTTCAAAGACATTCCATATGAGGTGTGGGATAAAGCAATAGATGAGATAGTCCCAGAGAAATACAGAGAGCTTAATCATAAGGCATTGAAGCTTGGCAGAGGCTGAGTAAATGTAAAATAATAAAGGTAAAATGGATATACATTTGTGATATTATGGTATCATATGTATATCCATTTTGTAATATTAGTGGCAGGAGTTATTATATAGAATTAAAGAGGCTTATATGTTTAATCTAGAAGAAGAATTAAAGAAGCTCCCAGATAAGCCGGGAGTGTATATTATGCACGATAAACACGACACAATTATATATGTCGGCAAGGCTAAGATATTAAAAAATCGTGTAAGACAATATTTTCAGAGTAATAAAAATCATTCGGCAAAAGTTGTCCAGATGGTTTCACATATTGCATATTTTGAGTATATCGTGACAGATTCTGAGCTTGAAGCACTGGTGCTTGAATGTAATCTTATAAAGGAACACAGACCAAAATATAACACGATGTTAAAGGACGACAAGAGTTATCCTTTTATTAAGGTTACTATTGGAGAGGAATTTCCAAGAGTGTTATTCTCAAGAACAATGAAGCACGGAACTGGCAAATTCTTTGGACCGTACACATCAGCAGGTGCTGTCAAGGAGACAATTGAACTGCTCTGTAAGCTTTACAAGGTAAGAACGTGCAACAGGAGACTTCCTAAAGATATAGGCAAGGACAGACCATGCCTTAATTACCATATCGGACAGTGCAATGCACCTTGTCAGGGTTATGTGAACAAAGATGAATATAAAAAAAATATAGATAAAGTAATAAGCTTCCTTAATGGTAATTATTCTGAGATTATTAATGAGCTGACGAATAAAATGCAGGATTGTTCCGAGCGTATGGAATATGAGGAAGCCGCTAGATACAGGGATTTGTTAATCAGCGTTAAGCAGATCGCACAGAAGCAGAAGATAACAGCAGATGATGCAACAGACAGAGATGTAATTGCGTGCGCTATGGACGCGGAAGATGCAGTTGTACAGGTATTCTTTATAAGACAGGGCAAGCTTCTTGGACGTGAGCATTTCCATATGAAGGTTGCAACGAATGACAGCAGAAGCGGCATTTTGTCAGAATTTATGAAGCAGTATTATGGTGGAACACCATATATTCCCAATGTGATAATGACACAGGAGGAGATTGAGGATGCTGGTACAATCGCCGACTGGCTTTCAAGCAGGAAGAAGCGGAAAGTTACAATTATCACGCCAAAGAAGGGCGATAAGGAGAAAATGGTTGAACTTGCCCATAAGAATGCACTTATGGTATTAACTAAAGATGCAGAGAAGATTAAGCTTGAGGAGAAAAGGACAACAGGTGCTATGAAGCAGATAGCAGACTGGCTTGGGCTTGCTTCGATAAGGCGTGCAGAGGCTTATGATATATCTAATACAAGTGGTGTTGAGTCAGTTGGTTCAATGGTTGTATTTGAGGACGGAAGACCTAAGAAAAATGATTATAGAAAGTTCAAGATTAAGACGGTCAAAGGGCCTGATGATTATAAGAGTATGAGAGAAGTACTTACAAGACGTTTTACAAGAGGAATGAGAGAGCGTGCAGGTGAGGAAGAGACAAGGGGTTTTGCTGTGTACCCGGACCTTATAATGATGGATGGTGGACGAGGACAGGTGAACATTGCACTGGAGGTTCTTGATGAACTTCATATTAATATTCCTGTATGCGGTATGGTTAAGGACGATAACCATAACACAAGGGGACTTTACTATAATAATGTAGAAATTCCAATAGACAGGCATAGTGAAGGTTTTAAGCTTATAACAAGGGTTCAGGATGAGGCACATAGATTTGCGATAGAATACCACAGGTCATTAAGAAGCAAGAAGCAGGTAAGCTCAGTTCTTGATGAGATTGAAGGAATCGGACCAGCAAGAAGAAAAGCGTTGATGAAACATTTTCTTGATATTGACAAAATCCGTAATGCCAATGTAAGTGAGCTTATGGAGGCAGAAGGAATTACAGAAAATGTAGCGCAGAACATATACAAATATTTTCATTGATGTGTTATTTTAATGTCTTTCAATATTAATTGCACTGTGTTAAACTATTAATAATAGATAGTCAGAAGATATATAGTCTTAAGTAAGGCAATGAAATATAAAATGTGGCATAATTGCGCAGGATTGGAGTAGATATGAACGGAAAAGAAAGAGTTAATTTATTCAAGGTAATCGAGAAGATGAATCTTGTTAATCTTACACCTGATATTGATGTTAAGGGAATATGGATTCACGTTCCAGAATTTAACAGGCCAGCGTTACAGCTCACCGGATTTTATGACCAGTTCGATAATGACAGAATACAGATTATAGGTAATGTAGAATATGCTTATCTTAAGAGCCTTTCAGAAACAGAGCGTTATGAAAGATATATGCAGTTGTTATCAAGCAATATTCCCTGCCTTATCTTCTGTAGGAATTTAGAGCCGGAGGCAGAGATTATAGAGCTTGCAAAGAAATATCAGATTCCAATATTAAAGTCTGCTGAGTCAACATCTTCATTTTCAGCAGAAGTTATAAGATGGCTTAAAGTACAGCTTGCACCTTGTATAGTAATACACGGTGTATTAGTTGATGTATATGGCGAAGGTGTGCTTATTACAGGTGAGAGTGGTATAGGTAAGAGTGAAGCAGCACTTGAGCTTATAAAGAGAGGCCACCGTCTTGTAACAGATGATGCTGTCGAGATTAGAAAAGTAAGTGATGAAACATTAGTTGGTTCAGCACCCGGAGTTACTAAGTATTTCATAGAGTTAAGAGGTATTGGTATTATTGATGTAAAGACACTTTTCGGTGTAGAGAGTGTTAAGGAAACTCAGGAGATTGATATGGTTATCAAGCTTGAGGACTGGAATAAGGACAAGGAGTATGACAGACTTGGACTCGAAGAAGAATACACAGAATATCTTGGCAATAAAGTAGTGTGTCATTCGCTTCCAATAAGACCAGGACGTAATCTTGCAGTAATAGTTGAGGCTGCGGCTGTAAACCACAGACAGAAGAAGATGGGTTACAATGCGGCTAAGGAGTTATATAGAAGAGTACAAGAGAACCTTATGAGGGGTGATGATGAAGATGAGTTTATTTAAGGATATAGTTCTTGGCATTGATATAGGTGGAACAACCTGCAAATGCGGCGTGTTCACAACAGATGGCACGCTTGTATACAAGGATGAGATACCAACAAGGAAAGATGAGGGTGGAAGTCTTATTTTATCAGACATTAAAGAACATATTCCAGAGCTTGTGAAAGCGGCAGGACGAAGCTGTGATGAGATTAAAGGTGTTGGAATAGGTGTTCCAGGTGCAGTAAGAGAAGATGGAACAGTCAACAAATGTGTTAATCTTGGCTGGGGTGTATTTAACGTTGCACAGACTTTTAAAGATATGACAGGCTATGAAGTTAAAGTTGGCAATGATGCCAATATGGCGGCACTTGGTGAATACTGGATGGGAAGTGCGAAAGCATATTCAAGCGTTGTATTAGTTACAATAGGAACAGGTGTTGGCGGCGGAGTTATAATTGACGGTAAGCCAATATGCGGATACAATGGTGCTGCGGCAGAGATAGGACATCTGCCTATAGTAGAGGAGGAGACAGAATACTGTAACTGCGGTAATAAGGGCTGCCTTGAGCAGGTGGCATCAGCAACAGGCATAGTCAGAACAGCGACAAGAATGTTAAATGCAACCGATGAGCCATCGGCACTTAGAGCACTTCCTTATATATCTGCTAAGGCAGTATTTGATGAAGCTAAATCAGGAGATTCGTGTGCCATAAAGATTGTTGATTATGTATGCAGATATTTAGGAAAAGGCATTGCCTGTGCTTCTGCTATGACTGATACAGAGGTTATATGTATTGGCGGCGGAGTATCAGCGGCAGGTGATTATCTTATAGAAAGAGTTGCTAAGTATTACAAAGAATACGCATTTCACGCGTGCAAGAATACTAAGATAGTCAGGGCTGAACTTGGTAATGATGCAGGTATGTATGGAGCTGCCAAGCTGGCATTAGGTTAATATAAAAGATTGGAGAGTAAGAAGCTTATGGATAATAATGAGCTGTTAGATAATCTTAAATTAATTGTGGGTGACACACAGGTAAGAACTGGTGAACCTATGAATATTCATACTACATTTAGAATTGGAGGCTGTGCAGATTATTATGTACAGCCATCTTCTATTGAGGAGTTACAATCATTAATTCGATTTTTGAATAAATCGGACATAGAATGCTGCGTTATAGGTAACGGAAGCAACCTTTTAGTATCAGATAAAGGAATAAGAGGAGTTGTAATACAGCTTTCAGATACATTTGACGAGGTAGAATATATTGATGATGTTACTGTAAAGGTTATGTCAGGAATGATGTTGTCAAGACTCGGTAACAAGCTGGCAGATAAGGGACTTGCAGGCTTTGAATTCGCAACGGGAATACCGGGAAGCGTAGGCGGTGCAGTTAGAATGAATGCAGGTGCATATGGTGGAGAGATTAAAGACATAATAGTTAGTGCCGATGTACTCGACCGAAGCGGCAGGCTTATAAGCCTTAGCAGGGACGAACTTGAGTTAGGTTATAGAACAAGCTGTATAGCGGCTATGGATTATATAGTTGTCAGTGCTGTGTTCAGATTACAGAAAGGTGATACTGACACAATCAAGGCACTTATAAAGGAACTTGCTGTTAAGAGAAGAGCTAAGCAGCCTTTGGAATATCCTAGTGCAGGAAGTACATTTAAACGTCCACAAGGCTTCTTTGCAGCTAAGCTTATAGAAGATGCAGGACTTAAAGGAGTGTCAGTTGGCGGAGCAATGGTTTCAGAGAAACATTCTGGTTTTGTTGTTAATACAGGCAATGCAACAGCAAAGGATGTGTGTATGCTTACTGATATGGTTAAGGATAAAGTTAAACAGCAGTCAGGTGTAGATCTTGAACTGGAGGTTATAAAGCTCGGAGATTTTAGTTAAATGCCGTGGAGGAACTTATGAAGATAGTTATTGTAACGGGAATGTCAGGTGCAGGTAAATCAACAGCATTAAATATGCTTGAAGATGAGGGATATTATTGTGTTGATAATATGCCTATATCGCTTATACCTAAATTTGCGGAGCTGGCAGACTGTCAGGAACAGGATAACGGATATAATAATATAGCATTAGGCGTTGATATAAGAAGCGGACATTCTCTTGCAGAGTTCGAGTCCGTACTTGATTATATGAAAAAACGCCAGTATAACTATAAAATATTATTCCTTGAATCTAGTGACGAAGTGCTTGTAAAGCGTTATAAAGAAACGAGAAGGACACATCCGCTTGCGAAAGACGGACGAGTTGACAGAGGTATTGAGCTTGAGAGGAAACAGTTAAAGTTCCTTAAGCAGAGGGCAGATTATATTGTTGATACAAGTACGCTTCTTACAAGAGAATTAAAGCAGGAGTTACAGAAGATAATTCTTGAACGTAAGGAGTATAACAATTTATTTGTAACTGTGCTGTCATTTGGCTTTAAATACGGAATACCAGTAGATGCAGATATTGTATTTGATGTAAGATTTCTGCCTAATCCATATTATGTTGAAGAATTAAGGCCGCTTACAGGCAATGACAAACCAATACAGGATTATGTAATGAAAGCACCAGAGGCGAAAGAATTTCTTAATAAGGTAGATGATCTTATACAATTTCTTCTTCCTAACTATGTAAAAGAGGGCAAGTCAAGCCTTGTTATAGCTGTTGGCTGTACAGGAGGAAAGCACCGTTCAGTAACACTTGCCAATGAGCTGGCGGCAAGAATAGCAAGTACACCATATGGCTGTAAAGCTGAACATCGTGATATAGACAAAGATGCTAAGAGAAAGGGAGATAAGTAATGTCGTTTTCTTCAGATGTTAAAGAAGAATTAAGCACCAGAATTGATATGGCAAGACACTGCCAGATAGCTGAATTTGCTGCGATTATGGGAATGTCAGGACGTATCAGGAGAGCATCGGGCAAAAGAATGCAGATAGAGATGTCTACTGAGAACGAGATTGCAAGATACAAGTTTATAGTATTATTAGAGCAGATATTTGATATTGATACAGGCGATATAATATATGTTTCAAAGAGCAGTCGTGACACAACAATCAGAATAGAAAATCAGGAATATGTCGCTAAAATATTGCAGACACTTAAATGGGCTGATGAAACATTTGATAATATTGAACCTGTATTTGTTGACCCAAGAATAGTGCAGAAGGACTGCTGTAAGAAAGCATTTATAAGAGGTGCATTTATAGCGGCAGGTTCTATAAGCGATCCTAATAAGTTCTATCATTATGAAATAGTATGCGACTATGAAGAAGATGCACAGTGCCTGTGTGATATGCTTATATTCTTCGGGCTTGATGCTAAGATTACAGTCCGCAAGAATGATTATATAGTATATATGAAGGAAGGCAGTAATATAACAGATGTGCTTAATCTTATGGGAGCATATGTTTCGCAGATGAATCTCTACAATGTTATGATTCTTAAAGAAATGCGTAATGACGTGAACCGTAAGGTTAACTGCGAAACTGCGAACCTTAACAAGACGGTTGCCGCTGCGGTAAAGCAGACTAAGGACATAATATATATAAGGGATACAGTTGGTCTTGGAAGCCTTAAGGACAGCTTAAGACAGGTTGCCGAGGTAAGGCTTGAACACGAGGATATGAACCTTAAAGATATAGGTGCATTGTTAGACCCGCCTGTTGGCAAGTCGGGTGTCAATCACAGACTCAGAAAGATAAGCGAATACGCAGAACAGTTAAGACTTGAAAGAGGGGATTGACAACAAGCGTATAATAAAAATTAGGTAAGGTAAATTATTAGTTAAATGTATAGACAGAATGGAGGATAATATGACAAAAGTAGATATTATATCAGGATTTTTGGGAGCAGGTAAGACTACTCTTATTGCAAAGCTTTTAAAAGAAGGACTTGCTGGTGAGCAGGTTGTGCTTATAGAAAATGAATTTGGCGAGATAGGTATTGATGGCGGTTTCTTAAAGGAGTCAGGCGTTGAAATCAGAGAGATGAATTCAGGCTGCATATGCTGTTCTTTAGTAGGTGATTTCGGAACATCTTTAAAGGAAGTTGTTGAGAAGTACCACCCAGACAGAATTATTATCGAACCATCAGGTGTTGGCAAGCTTTCAGATGTTATTAAGGCTGTAAAGGATCTTCATATTGAGAATGAAATCCGTTTAAACAGTGCTTCAACAGTAGCCGATGCTTCTAAGGTAAAGGTATATATGAAGAACTTTGGTGAGTTCTTTAACAACCAGATTGAGCACGCTGGAACTATTATTCTTAGTAGAACACAGAATGTATCAGAAGCTAAGTTAAAGACAGATATTGAACTTATCAGATCACTTAATAAGGATGCTCATATTATAACAACTCCTTGGGATGATATTGATGGCAAGCAGATACTTGATGCTATGGAAAATGTTACTAATCTTGAACTTGAAATGCTTGCAGAGGCAGCAGCAAAGGTGGCAGAGGAACACGAACATCACCATCATCACGATGGCGAGTGTGGCTGTGGACACGACAATCACGATGAAGAGCATGAACATCACCATCACGATGGCGAGTGTGGCTGCGGACACGACCACCACGATGAAGAGCATGAACATCACCATCACGATGGCGAGTGTGGCTGCGGACACGACCACCACGATGAAGAGCATGAACATCATCATCACGATGGCGAGTGTGGCTGTGGACATCATCACGAGCATGGTCATCACCACGCCGATGAAGTATTTACAAGCTGGGGCGTAGAAACTCCTAACAAGTATGACAAGGAAGAACTTTCAGAGATATTAAGAAAGCTTTCTGAGACAGATGATTATGGTAACATCTTAAGAGCTAAGGGTATGCTTCCTTGCTCAGATGGTAAGTGGATGTTCTTTGACCTTGTACCAGAAGAATATGAAATCAGGGAAGGCAAGCCTGATTTTACAGGAAGAATATGCGTAATAGGAGCAGAATTAAAAGAAGATGCTCTTAAAGAATTATTTAATGTATAATTGCGGAAGTTAAAGTACTGGAAAATACGCAGACAACACAGACTGGGGGCATAAGCCCCCAGCGTTATATATAGTTAGAATAGATGGAGGACATATAATGGCACAGGAAGAGTATCAGATTCCTATATTTTTAATAAATGGCCAGTTAGATAGTGGCAAGACCAGATTTATCTCAGATACTATAGCAATGGGACAGTTTGCAGAGGCAAAGAATAAGCTCCTTATCGTATGTGAGGAAGGCGAAGAAGAATACAGCGGGAAGCTTTTAAAAGATAATGGCGTAGATATGGTAGTTCTTGAAAAAGAAGAATTAACAGAAGCCAAGCTTAATGAACTTGATAAAGAGTATGACCCTTGGATAGTAATTGTTGAATATAATGGTATGTGGGATCCAGCTCTTCTTATGGGAACAGCTAAGCCAAGAGGCTGGGAGATATACCAGTCAATAACACTTATTGATGCTACAGCATTCAATCTTCAGTGGAACAATATGAGATCAATAATTGCAGAGACTGTTAAGTATACAGATATGGTTATATTTAACAGATGTAAGTCAGGTATGGATCTTGGAAGCTACAGAAGAAGTATGAGAGCACTTAATAACACACTTCAGATTGTATTTGAGGACGATAAGGGAGAGATGATGTCAATTGCAGAACAGCTTCCTTATGATGTTAATGCGGATATTATCGAGGTTGATGATGCTGATTATGGAATATGGTATATGGATGTATCAGAAAGACCAGATGTATATGTTGGCAAGAAAGTAAGATTTAAGGGTCAGGTATTAAAGAATAAATATTTCAAAGATAAGAACTTTGTACCAGGACGAAAGGTTATGACCTGCTGTGCTGAGGATACACAGTTTATTGGCTATATAAGCTTTTATAATAACATTGCTTCTTTAGAGAATAGACAGTGGATAATGGTTACAGCAACAATCAAGAATGAATTCCAGATGGCATACAAGAAGAAAGGACCTGTTCTTTATGTAGAAAAGGTTGAAAATGCAGAGCCACCAGTGGAAGAGATGGTTTATTTCTAAGCTTGTAAGCGTGGAGAAAATAGAATTTTATATTCTATATTTTTTGAATAAATCGGACATATATAACAATTAGTAATACGGCTGGAGAGAACAATGATACAGGATATATTTCCTAATAGACTTGATAACCAATATGTAGAATGTAGTCCGCAGGATAATGATGTAGTATTCTTCTTTGAGGGTTCATCACTTCTTGCGAAGTATATTAAAGAAGATACATTAACTTATCCACTGTACAAGCAGTTCATACAGGGGATAAAGACAGGTATATCAAAAGATTCTGTTGATAATTATTCATTTACATACCTTTTATCTGTGGATGATACGAAATATTTTCTTGCACAGAGAAAAGGCGAATTATTAAGAGGACAATATGCTGGTGAAATGGCAGATTCCAAAGTGCATAATGAGTATACATCAGTGGTGGAAGGATTTTCATTTGTCGGGGTAGACTCATTTAGAAAAGCCAAACCGAAAGCCACAGCATTTGCAGCAATAACGGCATATCATCTGTATGGCTGGTACAGGGACAATCATTATTGTGGACGATGTGGCAGACCTACAATACACGATAACAAAGAGCGTATGGTAAAGTGTCCGGTATGTGGCAATATGGTATTTCCAAAGATAAGTCCTGCGGTTATCGTGGCAGTTACAGATAACGACAGGGTTCTGCTTACAAAGTATGCAGGAAGAACATATAAGAATTATGCTTTAGTCGCTGGCTTTAATGAGGCTGGAGAGACAATAGAGCAGACAGTCAGGCGTGAGGTAATGGAAGAAGTAGGACTTAAGGTCAAGAACCTTAAATATTACAAGAGCCAGCCTTGGGGACTTAGCGGCTCACTGCTTTCAGGGTTCTTCTGTGAGCTTGACGGTGATGATAAAATCACATTGCAGGAAGATGAATTATCACTTGGAACGTGGGTTAAGGCAGACGACCTTGACTTAGAAGATGATGGAATAAGTCTTACAAGAGAGATGATATTAAAATTCAAAAAAGAACATTCAATTGTTCCGTCTAATTAGAATAATACATTATTATTAAGCATAGAATTATCCCAAACATATGTGGGGTGGTTCTATGCTTAATTGGTTATGGGGCTTTATGATTATCATAGGAATTGTATACGCCCTTATCACAGGCAATATAGAAAGTGTCACACAGGGGGCATTTGACTCTGCTAAGGAAGCGGTCACATTATGTATAACTATGTTTGGCATTATGGCGTTCTGGTGTGGTCTTATGGAAATAGCAGAGAAATCGGGACTCATAGACAGGTGCAGATACAGGATAGAGCCTCTTATAAAATGGCTGTTTCCGGGTGTTCCAAGTGAGTCAAAAGCATTTGGCTATATAGTTACCAATATGATATCTAATTTTCTAGGGCTTGGCTGGGCGGCTACACCAGCAGGCATAAAGGCTATGAAAGAGATGGCTGTGCTTAATGAGAATAAGAATATAGCAAGTTGTGATATGTGTACATTTCTTGTGATTAACATTTCTTCAATTCAGTTAATTCCAGTAAATATAATAGCATACAGAAGCCAGTACAAAAGTCCTGACCCGACCGCAATACTATTTCCCTCAATAATAGCAACAACTATAAGCACGCTTGCGGCTGTTATATTTTGCAGGGTTATGACAAGGAGGGAGCGATGATAACTAAGATTTCAGCGTATATAATGCCGTTTGTCATATTGATTATTGTTGGATATGGAATGTACAAAAAGAGTGATAATTACGATAACTTTGTAAATGGTGCAGAGGATGGAATGAGGACAGTGGTTTCAATAGCACCTACACTGATTGGGCTTATGGTTGCGGTTGGAGTATTAAGAGCTTCTGGATTTCTTGATTTTATAGCTGAACTTTTAAGCGGTGTGTGTGGAAAGCTTGGAATACCGGCAAGCATAGTGCCGCTTATTATAGTAAGGCTGTTCAGTTCGTCAGCTGCAACCGGACTTAGCCTTGATATATTCAAGCAGTACGGAACAGACTCATATACAGGACTTATAACGTCTATACTTATGGGGTGTACAGAAACAGTATTTTACACAATGTCAGTATATTATATGGCGGCACGCATTAAAAAAACGCGCTGGACACTTGCTGGTGCATTAATTGCAACAGCGGCAGGCATAGCTGCGAGTGTCATTCTTGCGCGTTGTATTTCATAATATGATTAAATAGAAATATTTTATTACGATTAAGTGCAAAATTTATTATGGTTAAATCTAAAATCTTATTACGTTCAGGTGTCAGCCTGAGTACTATTATTAATTATTATTTTTTCAGATTTTTCATAGCAATATTGATGTCTACATTGCCTGATACACCATTTATTGAACCTGTGCTTGTATACTGCCACATAGCGTATCTGTAGGGATAATATGGAGAGGCAGTCTGATAACCGGCGAACCATTTATCATAACCTTCAAGTCTTTCAAGTTCAACATTATCCATAAAATACAAAAGATTACTGTAGATTAATGGAGTATATCCAGCAGCTTTAATTGTGTCGCAAAATGCGATTATTACGTCAGTTAATTCACTAGCCGAAAGATTTTCCTGACGGAAGCTGTCATTTTCTATAGCTTCTACGTCAATAGCGATTGGGTATGTAATATTATAAGGCTTTACAAGAGTAAGTACATAGTTGGCTTCTTCGATAGCTTCCTCTTTGTTAAGAGCCTGTGAATAGAAGTATACACCGACATCTATATTATTCTTGATAGCATTAGTTGTGTAAGTATTAAATGAAGTATCTTCCACAAGAAGTCCTGAGCCATAAGCCCTGTAGCCACATCTAATCATAGCAAAATCCACACCGGCGGCTTTAACCTTGGCAAAATCCACATCAGAATTGTGCTTTGATAAATCAATTCCTGTATATGTCTCGGCATTAGTTCCTGAATAAGTCATCAATCCCTTATCATTGCGGGCAAAGGCTGATTTATCATATTCGCTTGCGGCAAGCTTAGGGTTAATATCGGCAAATACATAATTACCACTTCTATTGACATATACTATGTTGTCAGGATAAAGTTCTTTTAATAATGAGAGTGTAGATGAACCGCTCTCAAATCTGCTTCGGATAAGGTTAAGCATATCGTCTTTCTCAGTATTGCGTGCAGTTTCAATGTCCTTGTCCTCAATTCTTGCTACAGTATCAGCAGTTCTCTTGGAGTCGGTAACAAGCAGGACAATATTGGCTATTATTGAAGCGATGGCAGTAACAAGCAGAACAATTGTCAATACAGATAATTTGCTTTTGCTGCCAGTCCTGCTTTTATTCTTCTGTCTGGAATTAGCTTTCCAATCTGAACTGTTATCAGATTGGCTGTTGAAATTATTATCCATAGGTATCCCTCTTTTCTTTATAGTACATTAATGTGTAACCGCATATAAATAAATGATAACTACAGTGTAAACGAGCTGTATTTAAAAGTCAAATAGTAAAATGTAGTAATTGTATTAGAAAAATATAAAAAATATAAGAAAACATATTGACAATATACTAAATAAATAGTATATATAATGTACACCATATTTTTAATATACATCACATATTTAGAGTATATCAGATGCCTGCATAAGATATATGTTGGGTGCATATATTTCTGATTCTTTAGCCTTTTGAAGAAGGTATTTATAGCGTTTCTGCTCAGAATTCAATTGATATATATAACAATCTATAAGGTCTGGGTCAGTTGCGTTATCAAAGTTGGCATATGCGGCACTAAGCGCAGCCTTTGTCATATTAATTTCCTCAACAAGATATTTTTCATCATATGTAGCAGGATTTTTTTTCTTGCTGAACATTTTCAATAGAATTACCTCGTTTCCTCTTTTTTTATAAGTATAGTCAGTAATTGGTAATTCTATACATTAAACAGAATAATAGAGTTAAGACAACTGTATTGTGGTGGCAATTTATATATAAAGTTGTCTGATAAGATATGGGAGAATTAAAGAGAATATGACAGAGCAGTACATAAGATACGCCGCTATGTTTATTATCATAATGATGGCGGTGATTGATGATTACAGACGTTTTAAGGTGTCGAATAGAATTATAATTGCAGGAATGGTTATTGGTGTTGTTATTAATATGGGAAGCCTGATGTATGGAGGTGATGTGAGAGGGTATATATATGGCGGTATGGCAGGTTTTGCAATTATGTATATGGTGTATATATTTGGCGGCGTAGGTGCAGGAGATGTTAAGCTTCTTGCTGTGTGCGGACTGCTGATTGGTGTTACATATATTGTGAGGTTGATATGTGCGGCTATGGTATGTGGTGTATTAACAGGTGTATTAGAGAATGTTGGCGTAATTAAAGGCAGACAGGGTGTATGTATAAGAGATAATGTTTTAATAAAGCAGGGAAGACATACAATACATAGATTTCATTATACATATGCCTTGTGTCTTGGAGCGGCAATTATGGTGGTATTAAATATTAAAGCATAAAGCTGTAGATACTGTAATTAAGATTATATAGTGTATGGAGGAAAGTGTATTTGGCAAAAGATAATATATGCGTGATATATGACGATGATGAGAGTTATGCCAAAAGGCTTATGGGAATAATTAACGACAGTAAGGATATTCCCTACAGGGCTAAAGTGTTTACCAAAGAGGAGGAGTTTAACAGATACATTTTAGCTAATAAGACAGATGTGTTAATGGTTAATGAAGAACAATACACATATGGCATTAATCATGAGGATATTAAGACAGATGATAACAGCGTTATTGTTCTGTGTGAAGATGAGAAAGAAGCAGGAATTATTAATGATAAGAAAGAGAAAGGGCTTATCGGTGTGTGCAAATACCAGCCAGCTTACCAGCTTTTAGGGTCAATTACAAGACAAAGACCAGATAGAACGCAGAGGGTTGAGGATATTACCAGATATATCGGAGTGTATGGCTTTAATTCGACTTTAAGAGTGACTTTGGCAATGGTTATTGCGGCGGCATATTCTAAAAAGGGACGGACACTTTTTATCAATCTTGATGAATTCTCAGGCATTGAGCATATTATGATGTCTGACGGGTGTAGTAATCTGTCAGATGTATTCTATATGTTTAAGCAGGCAGGAGAGCATTTTACACAGCAGATTAGAGAAT
>UMLL01089463.1_pt1 | contig 22792 bp, 17 predicted proteins | sample 1966591 | NCBI WGS metagenome assembly UMLL01 (sample SAMEA4836200, study PRJEB28245) | human gut metagenome | biome: gut microbiome; material: fecal sample | place: Denmark | collected 2008 | reverse complement strand
GGTCGCGCATCGTATAATACTGCTGCAGAAACTCCGCTCTTGCGGCGGGTAGATTTTCCTGTTCATCCATCAAAAAATATTCCTGCTCCCGCAGCGCGCCGTCCGCAAAACGGAACACCTGAAAGCAGCTTTTGCCCGATCCCGTCGCAACGGCGATGACGTCCTGCTCGGAGACGGCGGACATGACGACCTTTTGCCGTTCGCCCATGCGGCGGATGGCGGTGATGCGGTCGCGCAGGCGCGCCGCCTTTTCAAATTCCAGCGCCTCGGCGGCTTCTTCCATGCGGGCTGTCAGCGTTTGCAGCGTGCTTTTGCTGCCCTTTGTGAGCAGCTCCACCGCGCCCTCGACCCGCTCGGCATAAGCGGCGGCGGAAACCTTGCCGCTGCACGGCGCACAGCAGCGGTGAATGTGCGCGTTGAGACAGGGGCGCACCGTTTGCCTGCCCTGCACAAAGCTGTGCCCGCAGGTGGCAAGCCCGAACACGGCGGACGCCTCGTCCACCGCCTGCTTGATGTTATAGCCGCTCATATACGGCCCGATATACCGCGCGCCGTCGTCCGCCGTCTGCTTTGCCTCGGAAATGCGGGAAAACGGCGGCGGGGAGATGCGGATATAGTGATAGCCCTTGTCGTCCTTGAGTAGGATGTTATATTTCGGGCGGTGCTGCTTTATGAGTGAGCATTCCAGCACCAGCGCTTCAAACTCGCTGCCCACCACGATATAGGTGAACGTCGCCACGTGCGCTACCATCTGCCGCACCTTTTCGGTGTGGTTCGTTTCCGAGCCGAAATATTGGCTCACGCGGTTTTTGAGCGCCTTGGCTTTGCCGATATAGATGATCTCATCGGCGGCGTTTTTCATGATATACACGCCCGGCTGCAGCGGCAGGGTCATCGCTTTTTTGCGCAGCGCGGCAATTCTTTCGTTATCGTTCATGGCGTCACCGTGTCTGCCAGTACTTACGGTCAAGGCTGCGATATTGGATAGCTTCCGCCACGTGTGCAACCTCGAGCGTTTCGCTGCCTGCAAGGTCGGCAATGGTGCGCGCCACCTTCAAAAGACGGTCATAGGCACGGGCGGACAGCCCCATGCGCTCAAACGCGCCCGCAAGCATCGTTTTTGCCGCGTCGGACATGGGACACATTTCCTGCAGCTTTCCCGTCGGGATGGTCGCGTTGGAAACAATGTCCGTTCCCGCAAAGCGTACCCGCTGCACCGCGCGGGCGGCGTTGACGCGCGCCTTGATCGCGGCGGAGCTTTCCGCCTTTTCGCCCGAGGAAAGGTGCGAAAATTCCACCGGCGGCACCTCGATGTGCAGATCGACACGGTCGAGCAGCGGGCCGGAGATCTTGTTCATATACCGTGCAGCCGCCGCAGCGGTGCAGGTGCAGGCTCTGGTCGGATGCCCATAGTAGCCGCAGGGACAGGGGTTCATGGCGGCGACCAGCATGAAATTGCAGGGATAGGTCAGCGATGCGCTGACGCGGGAGATGGTGACCTTGCCGTCCTCAAGCGGCTGGCGCAGACATTCCATCGTCTGACGGGAAAACTCCGGCAGCTCGTCCAAAAACAGCACGCCGCCGTGTGCCAGCGAAATTTCGCCCGGGTGCGGCACGACACCGCCGCCCGCCAGTCCCTGCGGGGAAATATTGTGATGCGGCGCGCGGAACGGACGGCGATGCAGCAGTCCCGCACCGCCCGGCAGCGTCCCCGCGACCGAATGGATCTTCGTGATCTCCAGCGCCTCTTCCTGCGTCAGATCGGGCAGGATGGAAGGCAGACGCTTGGCAAGCATGCTTTTGCCCGACCCCGGTGGGCCGATGAGCAGCACGTTGTGCGAGCCGGCAGCGGCGATCTCCATCGCCCGCCTTGCCGCTTCCTGTCCCATGACCTCGGAAAAATCCGGCAGCGGCGGTTCATTTTCACCGCCATTTGCATGCGGCGTGACAACGGGGAGCGGCATGCTGCCGGAAAGATGCAGCATCAGCGCGTCCACGTTCGGCGGCGCAAAAACGGAAAGGCCGCTCACGACCGCCGCTTCCTCGGCGTTTTCCGCCGGAACATACAGCTCCTTCATCCCTGCATCGCGGGCGGCGATCGCCATCGGCAGTACGCCGCGCACGGGGCGGATCGCGCCCGCCAGCGACAGCTCGCCGATGAACGCTTTTTCATCGAGGGAAGCCTTCAGCTGCCCCGATGCCTTCAGAATGGCGAGCAGCAGCGGCAGATCATACACCGAGCCTTCCTTTTTCACGTCGGCGGGGGCGAGATTGACGGTGATGCGGCTGACGGGATAGGTAAATCCCGCGTTTTTGATAACGGCGCGCACGCGGTCGCGGGATTCCCGCACCGCCGCGTCCGGCAGACCGACCAGCTCAAACGAGGGCAGCCCTTGGGAAATGTCCGCTTCGGTGGTGACGGGGAAGCCGTCGATGCCGAAAAGCCCGAGGCTTTGGACACTGGCAAACATACGATCAGTCCTTTTTATCGTCGGTGGGAGCTTCCTCGGTCGGCAGTTCCGCCTCGGAGGTGTAAAATTCCTGTTTCACGGTGTCCGCAGGCTCGGCGCGGTCGGCGTCGACAAAGGCGGGCACATCGAGCGCTGTTTCTTCCCGCACGGCGGTGATGCGCGCAGGGGTCGCCCTGCGTTTTTTGTGCTGGGTGCGGATATACTTATACGTCTCCATCACCACAAACGGCACAAAGGACAGCCCTGCGACGGTGAGCCATGCCGCACTGTTCATGGCGGACAGGCCGAACACGGTGCGCAGCGGCGGAATGAGCAGCACGACCAGCATGGCGGCAAGCGACACTGCAAAGGCGCCGTACATCCGTCGGTTGGTGAAGAAGCCGACCTCAAACAGCGAGTGGGTGGAGCGAATGTTGAATGCATGAATGATCTGGGAGAACGCGAGCGTGGCAAACGCCATCGTCTCGCCGAGCGCCAAATTCGGTTCGCTGCCGCCCATGACGCGCGAGCCGACGAAATAGGCAATGAGGGAGAGCATGCCGATCATCAGTCCCTGCCAGATCGCCTGTGCGCCGACGCCGTCGGCAAAAAGGCTTTCCTTGCGGCTGCGCGGCTTGCGGCTCATGACGTCGTCCTCGACCGGCTCGACGCCGAGGGCAAGCGCCGGCAGACTGTCGGTCACGAGGTTGATCCACAAAAGCTGCATCGGCAGCAGCGGCGACTCCCGCCAGAAGATCATGGCGAGAAACACCGTCAGAATTTCGCCGAGGTTGCAGGAAAGCAGGAAATGCACCGCTTTGCGGATGTTGTCATAGATGCCGCGTCCTTCCTTGACGGCGGCGACGATGGTGGCAAAGTTGTCGTCCATCAGCGTCACGTCCGCCGCCCCCTTGGCGACGTCCGTGCCGGTGATGCCCATGGCACAGCCGATGTCGGCAGCTTTCAGGGCGGGCGCGTCGTTGACGCCGTCACCGGTCATGGCGACTACATCGCCGCGCTTTTTCCACGCCTTGACGATGCGGATCTTGTCCGCCGGGGTGACGCGGGCATAGACGCTGTATTCGGTGATATGCTTTTTGAGATCGCGATCGGACATCTCGGCAAGCTCCGCGCCGGTGATCGCTTTGGTGTCGTCGGTGAGAATGCCCATTTGGGCAGCGATCGCAGAGGCGGTCACGACATGGTCGCCGGTGATCATCACCGGACGGATGCCTGCCGCACGGCACTCGCGGATGGCTTCGATCGCTTCGGGACGCGGCGGGTCGATCATGCCGAGCAGCCCCAGCAGCGTCAGCCCGTTTTCAAGCTCCTCGGGCTTGCAGTCAGTGGGGGCTTCGTCCAGCCGCTTGCAGGCGACCGCCAAAACGCGCAGCGCGGATTTGCCCATGGCGTCCGCGGCGGCGAGCGCTTCCATCACGCTGCCGTCGGTGCAGCGGGAAAGCAGAATTTCCGGCGCGCCCTTGACGATGGCGACGGTCTCGCCGTCGATGAGGTGCACCGCCGTCATCAGCTTGCGGTCGGAGTCAAAGGGAATCTCATCCAGCCGCGGGCACTGGGAGAACAGATCGTCCTTGGAAAAGCCGTTGTGCATGGCATAGGCGATGATGGCGGTCTCGGTCGGATCGCCGATGTGTTGCTCGACGCCGTCGGCGGTGACCTGCACGCTGCCGTCGGTGCACAGCGTTGCCAGCCGCACCAGCGCCAGCGCACCCTCGGACGCAGACTGCCGCAGATCCTCGGTGTGGTTGCCGACAAAGGCGCGGGTGAGCGTCATGCGGTTCTGCGTGAGCGTGCCGGTCTTATCCGAACAGATGACCGACGCGCTGCCCAGCGTTTCGACAGCGGGCAGACGGCGGATGAGCGCCTGCTTTTTCACCATTTTCTGCACGCCCATCGCCAAAACGATGGTGACGATGGCAGGCAGTCCCTCGGGAATGGCGGCGACCGCCAGCGATACGGCGGTCATGAACATCTCGAGCACCGGCATATGGCTGAAAAGCCCGATGATGAAAATGATGATGCAGATGGCAAGCGCCAAAAAGCCGAGCTGCTTGCCGAGCTGTCCCAGCTTGCGCTGCAGCGGCGTGGCAGTCTCCTCTTCCGCGCCGAGCATGGCGGCGATGCGCCCCATTTCGGTGGACATGCCGGTGGCGACCACGACGGCGGTGCCCGTGCCGTAGGACACGGCGCAGCCCGAATAGACCATGTTCACACGGTCGCCGAGCGGGGCGGTGGTGTCGATGTGCGCCGCCGCATCCTTGTCGACCGGCAGCGATTCACCGGTCAGCGCCGATTCGTCGCACTGCAGCCGCACGGCGGTGAGCAGACGGCAGTCGGCGGGGATAAGGTCGCCCGCCTCAAAGCTGACGATGTCGCCCGGCACAAGGTCGTTGGCGGAAACGGTGGTGAGCTGTCCGTCACGCAGCACCTTGGCATTCGGCGCGGACATGTTTTTGAGCGCCTGCAGGGCGGCGTCCGCCTTGCTTTCCTGAATGACGCCGATGATGGCATTGAGAATGAGGATCGCCACGATCACGACAGGCTCCGCCCATTCCGCGACGTCACCGCGCAGGGTGTTATAGATGCAAAGTCCCAAAGACACCAAGGCGGCAATGAACAGAATGATGACCATGGTGTCCTGCAGCTGACCCAAAAAGCGCTCAAGAAAGGAGCGCTGTTTCTTTTCGCTGAGAATATTTTTGCCGTATTCCTTTTCGCGGCTTTGCGCCTCGGCGGTCGTGATGCCGACAGTCTCGTCGGTCGAAAGCTCCGAGAGGACATCCGCCGGTGTGCCTGTATGCCAGATCATAAGATTCCTCATTTCATTTTGAAGATAGATACATACATGATACCACAGTCTTCATTTTTTTGCAACACCGTGTGCTGCAGGGCGCAAAACGGGCGAAAAAACGAAAAATCCGAAGAAAATGCTATTTTAACCTTGCAAAAAAGACGGGTCTTGTGTATAATTACATAAAGATGGGTATAGTATGCCCTCTAAAATGGTCAAATTGTTTGTGCGCGGCGGCGCTGCCGCGCTCCGAAAAAAGGATGGAGAGTTTCTATGTCGAACAGACTGTTTCAAAGCGTGGTTCATCAGATGCAGCCGGCGATCGACCGCACCATCGGCGTGATCGATGAGAGCCTGTCGATCGTTGCGTGCAGCGATCTCGGACGCATCGGGGAGAGCGTTCCCGCCGTCACGGCGGAGACCTTCACGGTGCCGGAGGCGTTTGTGGTGGACGGCTATACGTATAAGGCGTTTGCCCGCCCGCACTGCGAGTATGTGCTGTTTGTGGAGGGCAACGACGAGGAAGCGGAGCGGTATGCGGCGCTTTTGGCGGTATCTCTCACCAACATCAAGCAGTATTATGACGAAAAATACGATCGCGGCAACTTTGTGAAAAACGTGATCCTTGACAACATCCTGTCGGGCGATATCTATCTCAAAGCGCGCGAGCTGCGGTTCAACAGCGATGTCGACCGCGTGGTGCTGCTCATTCGTGTGGCATCACATTCGGAGGTCTCCGCGTTTGATGTGGTGCAGAACCTGTTCCCCGACAAGGCAAAGGACTTTGTCATCAACATCAACGAAAACGACATCGCGCTTGTGAAGGAGATCCGCAGCGGCATCGACGGGCGCGATCTCGAAAAGCTGGCGTGCTCCATTGTGGATACGCTCAGCAGCGAATTTTACACGCAGGTGTCGGTCGGCATCGGCACGGTCGTTTCCAGCATCAAGGAGCTTGCCGGTTCTTTCAAGGAAGCGCAGATCGCGCTGGAGGTCGGCAAGGTGTTTGACACTGAGCGCACCATCGTCAGCTATGACAATCTCGGCATTGCGCGCCTTATCTATCAGCTGCCGACCACGCTGTGCGAAATGTTCCTGCGGGAGATCTTCAAGCGCGGTTCGATCGAGTCGCTCGATCAGGAAACGCTGTTCACCATTCAGAAATTCTTTGAGAATAACCTCAATGTTTCCGAGACCTCGCGCAAGCTGTTTTTGCACCGCAACACGCTTGTCTACCGTCTCGAAAAGATCAAGCGCCTGACGGGGCTGGATCTGCGGCGGTTTGACGACGCGATCGTGTTCAAGGTGGCGCTGATGGTCAAGAAGTATCTGACCGCCAATCCGGTGAAATATTAAATTTGTCGAGGATGACAGAGCGCTTCTGCCATCCTCGCCGTGTCTATTTGTGAGGAAACTTTTGGCGGTTGCATGTGACCGTTTTTGTCTGTATACTTGAGGGAAAGGAGGAGCAGACATGATTGAATTCCGAGGTGTATACAAAAAATACGGCAACGGCACCGAAGCGCTGCAGGATGTCAACATCCGCATCGACGACGGTGAGTTTGTCTTTATTGTCGGCGCATCCGGCGCGGGCAAGAGCACCTTTCTCAAACTGATTATGCATGAAGAAACGGCGACCGCCGGTGAGGTGATCGTCAATAACTATAAATTTTCCCGCTTGAAGCGGCGGGACATTCCCTATCTGCGCCGCACGATGGGGGTGGTGTTTCAGGACTTCCGCCTCATCAACACCATGACCGTTTTCGACAACGTGGCGTTTGCCATGCGGGTGACCGGCGCGACGCGGCGGGAGATCCGCCGCCGCGTGCCCTATATTCTGCAGCTGGTCGGCTTGCAGGATCACGCGCGGCACTATCCGAAGGAGCTTTCCGGTGGCGAACAGCAGCGGGTGGGGCTTGCCCGCGCGCTGGTGAACAATCCGTCGCTCATCATTGCGGACGAGCCGACCGGCAACGTCGATCCCGAACGGGCGCGCGACATTGTGGAGCTGCTCACCGAGATCAACCGCCGCGGCACGACCGTGCTGATGGTGACGCACGAGCATTCGCTGGTGCGCAAATTCGCCCAGCGCACCATCACCATTGCCGACGGCAAGGTGGTTTCCGACACGGGCGAGAAGAAAACGGCGGTCACGCCGATCGGCGAAAAAGCGCCGGTGCTTTTGGGAGGTGATCTGCTGTGAAGCTGTCCGCAATGCGGTATCTGACGCGCGAGGGACTGCGCAACGTCTGGCAGAATCGCTTCATGTCCGTCGCGTCCGTGGCGGTGCTTGCCGCCTGTTTGCTTTTGACGGGGCTTTCCTATCTGGCGCTTGCCAACGTGGAGCGGGCGTTCAAATGGGTATACGGGCAGAACATGGTGGTGGTATTTGCCAAAACCGACTGCACCGATGAACAGATCGCGGCGATGGGCGACGCCCTCAAAGCGATCGACAACGTGGAAAAAACGGAGTTTCTTTCAAAAGAGGAAACGCTTGAAAAATATAAGGATTCTCTGCCGCAGGAAACCTATGAGGGGCTGCAGGGGGACGACAACCCCATGCCGGACGCTTATATCGTGACCTTCCGCGATCTGGAGAATTTCGACGAGACGGTGGCGCAGATCAAAGCCATCGACGGTGTGGACGATGCGTCCTATGACGGCAACATCGCCGCCACACTGCGCACGGTGCGCCGCATCGCGCTGGAGGTGGGACTCGGCGTGGTGGCGCTTTTGCTCATCGTGTCGCTGTTCATCATCGCCAACACCATCAAGCTGACGGTGTATAACCGCCGTTTGGAAATCTACATCATGCGGTCGGTCGGCGCGACGGGCGCCTTCATCCGTATTCCTTTCATGGTAGAGGGCATGACGCTGGGCATTTTGTCCGGCGGCGTGGCATTTTTCCTTGTTTGGCTTTTGTATGTGAAGCTTTTGGGACTGCTGCCGCAGACAACGGCGCTGTTCTCGCTTGTGCCGTTCAAAGAGGTGTGGGGTGTTTTGCTGCTCGGGTTTGTCGTGATCGGTATGCTGACCGGCATGCTGGGCAGTGCCATTGCAACCGGCAAGTATCTGCATAAGGAAGGAAGCGAAAAGGCATGAAAAAGCGGAGCATGCGCGTGCGTGTGCTGTCCTGTCTGTCGGCGCTGCTGATCTTTGTCGGCAGCGGGCTGAGCATGGCGGTGCCGGCTGCCGCCGCAACGGTCAATGAGCAGATAAAGCAGCTCGAAGCGGAGCAGGCAAAGCTCAAAAAGCAGATCGCCTCCGCCAAAAGCGACCTTGCGGACAGCAAGAAAACGCGCGACCTCTATAACAGTCAGATCAGCAACGTGCAAAAGCAGATCGACCTGCTCGACAAGCAGGCGGACGATCTCAATGCACAGATAAACAGCAAGAATACCGCCATCGCCGACCTTGAAAAGCAGGTTGCCGCCAACGAAAAGGAAGCGGCAACGGTGCGCAAAATGCTCGGTGAACGGCTCAATGCTATCATGAAGCGCGGCAATTTTTCCACGCTGCAGCTGCTCATGGACACCGATAACTATGCGGACTATCTGGTGCGGGCAAAGCTGATGGAAAAGGTGTCCGAACGGGATCAGCAGAGCATTGAGGATCTCGAAAAACGCCTTGCGGAGATCACCGACACCGAAAAAAAGGTGCAAAGTGAAAAGGCGGCGGTTGAGGAAAAGAAAAAAGAGGTCGAAGCGCTGCGCGCTACCTCTACCGGCAAGAAGAAAGAATTGAGCACGCTGTATACCGCCGCTAACGCTGCCTATAAGCAGGACGCGGCGGAGGTCGCGGCGCTCAACAAGGAGCTCGAAAAGACCGACAGTGACATCAAAAAGCTGCTGGCATCTCTGAACAGCAGCGGCAGCTATGTTGCCACCTCGATGTATTGGCCTGTGCCGACGGTGCGGGCGCTGTCCAGCTATTTCGGCACCCGTTGGGGCAGATTGCACCGCGGTGTGGACATCGCCAACGGTTCTATCCCGATCTATGGACAGAATGTTGTCGCGGCGGCGGACGGCACGGTGATCTATTCCAACTACACCAGCACCTGGGGCGGCGGCTACGGCTATTATTGCATGGTCGACCACGGCAGAGACAGCAAGGGGCGACAGGTCGTGACGCTGTATGCGCACTGCTCGGTGATGTATGCCCGCGTGGGGCAAAAGGTCGTCGGCGGCAAGACCGTTTTGGCGAAAGCCGGCAACACCGGCAATGTCACGGGACCGCATCTGCACTTTGAGGTGCGGCTCAACGGCACGGCAGTCGATCCGCTCAAGGGGTATATCTCGGTCAAGGGCAAGTAAAGGAAAGGCAACGGGTTTTACGGTATGAGAAACAAGAAATTCAGCCTCAGCGCGGTCATCACGCTGCTGATATTGGTGGTGGCGCTTGCCATTTCGATCACCATGATGATCGCCATGCGCTATTTCAATCAGCAGGTCAACGCCGTGACGCAGAAGCAGGCGCTGTATGCGCACATTACCGATATCGACAACAAGGTGCGCACCTATTATCCCACCCTCGACGAGGAGCAGCTGCGCAGTGCGCTGGCGGCGGGATATGTTGCGGGCTTGCAGGATCCGTATGCACGGTACTATTCCACCGATGCTTATAAGCAGGCGCTGCTTTTGCGCGAGGGACGCGCTGCCGGTGTCGGCATACACCTCAAGACCGATGCCCAGTCGCGGCTGGTGGTGGACACGCTGGATGCAGATGCAGCGGCACAAAAGGCGGGCGTGCAGGTGGGAGACATCGTGACGCAGGTGAACGGCAATGCCGTTGCCGGCCCGCAGATGGAGTCCCTGCAGAACACATTTGACACCTCGACCGAAAAGCTGGCGATCTCGGTGCTGCGCGGCGACAAGGCGATCGCCTTTGAGCTGACGGCGTACACCTATACGCTGAAGAGCGTGCAGGAAAAGATGCTCGGCGACACGGTCGGCTATATCCGCATCACGGCTTTTTATGACAACACGCTCAACCAGTTCAAGGCGGCGTGCTCGTCGCTGGAAAATCAGGGCGCCGCGTCCTATATCTTCGATGTGCGCGGCTGCAGCGGCGGCGGCTCGACCGATTCGCTCAAGGCCATGCTGTCATATCTTCTGCCCCACGGCGCGTATGCTGCATGGGTGGGCAGCGACGGCAAAACAGAAAACCTGGTCGCCGACGACGCACACACCCTGTCGGGCAGCTTTGCGGTGGTGACCGACGGCACGACAAAGGGCGAAGCAGAGCTGTTTGCAGGCGTTTTGCAGGAGTTCGGCGCGGCGACCGTTGTCGGCGAAAAGACGGCGGGAAAGGGCAAGATCCAGGATTTTGTAGCGCTCAAGGCGGACAATTCCGCCATCTATCTCACGATCGGCGAGATCGTTCTGATGCGCGGCGGTTCCATTGAGGGCGTCGGCATCACGCCGACGGTCACGGTGTCGCTGCCGACGGCGCAAAAGGCACAGGGCACAGCACTCAAGGTCGAAGAGGACGCACAGGTGTTGGCGGCGCTCAACACCTTCAAGGCGAGCACCAACCAGTTAAATTCCACGGCATCCACCACGGCAGCGGCGACCACTGCCGCAACGACGGCGCAAAACTGAATTTTCGGGGGGTATGTATGAGGACTGCAGAGCAGATAGCGGTAGCGATCGGGGAAGCACAAAAAAAGCGAGCGGCACTTTCGGAACAGAAAAAAACGGCGGCGGAAAAGGAAACCGCCGCACGTCAGCACCTTGCGGCGGTGCAGGACGGCAATGCGGCGATTTTGAGCAAAAATCGGCGGCTTTCCACGAAAAACACCGATTGGCTTTGGCATACTGACGGTGCTGATCGCGGCGGCAGTGTGCTTTGCGTTGGTGCGCTTTGCGCCGTTTTTGGCGGCGGAACGGGAGACACTGTCCCGCTTGTGGGTGAATAAGCAAATAGACCTTGCGGCAACGGTCGCGTTTGCGGCGCTGCTCGGCGTGAGCGTGTTCTTTCTTGCGGCGGGACTGCGGAAGGTGTGGCGCGTTTTCGCGATCCTTTGGGGGATCGCGGCGGCGTTGTGTCTCGCGCTGCATCCGTTGTGGGCGCTGCTGCTGACGGCGGTGTTCGCCCTTGTCTATCTGATTTTGAAGGCGCTGCGCAAAAACCGCAACCTGTCGCACGCACTGTTCGTGAACAAAAAGCAGTTGTCTGATGCGGGCACGGCGATCGCCGCCTGCAGCGATGCGCTGCAAAGGGCGACCGCGGAAAAAGAGCAGGCGGCGGCAAAGGTCGCTGCTGCAGATCGGGAGCTGGCGGCGCTGGAGACCGAAAAACAGTGCGTCGCCCTGTATGCCAAAGCGTGTGAGACAGCCGACGGATATCCGGACACGGCGGTCAAGGCATACGGGATGTTTCTCGATGCTTACCGCATGACCGACGAAATGGGACAGGCGTTTTTTGATCTGCGCGCCAAAATGGAGCAGGAGGACGGCGAGACGCTGTATCAGTTTGCGCTGGCATTCTGCGCCGAAAAGGGCGACACCTACACGTTTTTGTGGCTGCTGCAGCTGGCGGTGAACAAGGGCTCTGACGCGGCGCGCGGCGTGCTCGGCAAGGCGTTGTCGCAGATCTCCGCTGCGGCGGGGAGCGGCGATTATGCCACCGCCTATGCGATCGTGCAGCCGCTTATCGACGCGGGCAGCACCGAAGCACTCAACGTCAAATTGCAGCTCGACAACAACCGCATTGACGACAATGCGCGCGCGGAAATGGAAAAGGCACGCAAGGCGGCAGCGATGCAGGCGCTGGAGCACAATGCCCGCCTGTCCGCCGCCCAGCAGGCGGTGCTGCGGGAAATGTCCGCGATGCGGCAAAATCAGGAATTTTCGCAGTTCATCATGCTCGGCGCGCTGGAGGATGCCCGTCTCAACGGCGTGAAAGTGCGTTTTGACGGATACGGACTGTAATACATAATATCAATTATACAAAAAGTAAAGCACATCGCTTGCGGGCGATGTGCTTTTTGCTTGTGCGGATGTTGTTTGTGCCGGTGTTTCAGTCTTCTGCCTTTTCGCCGGTCAGCCACAAGATCGTGCGTTCGATGGCGTCGCGTGAATTGCCCCAATCGGCGTCGGCGGTGTTATTGCGATAGTCAAACATTTTGCAGAAATGCGAAACATCGTTTTGCAGCGTGTGCAGATAGGCACGGGCGCGGTCGGCGGTCACCTTGACAAATTCGCCCTGCAGCTTTTTCGGCAACACGGCGGCGGTGTCGGCGAGCGCGCGGCAATGCGGCAGGCAGAAATACGGCTGGGCGGCATAGAGCTTCCGAAAATCCGCTTCCCGTTCCCAAAGGTGGGCGATGTTCGGAAGAAAGTGCGCCATGTTTTTGTCGATCTGATCGCAGACAAAGCAGGTCGCCGCTTTTTGCTCTTTGACCTTTTTGGTCTTGCCGCCGATGCCGGTGGCAAACGCGGCTTTCTCCACCTCTGCCAAATGGCTTTCGAGCATTAGCGCGACGCTCAGACGCTTGCGTTGCGCCAAAAGGCGGCGATAGTGCGGGTTGCAGAAGCCGAGACGATTGGTCTCCTGCCGCACGTCCGGCTCCATCATGGCGGCGCCGGTGATATACACGGCGATGCGTTCCTCAAGCATTTCCCGCAGACGGCACAACGGACAGCCGTCCTGCGGCTCAAACACTTCGCTGATCGGGATGCTGGTAATATCTTCTCGCATATTGCATTCTCCTATTCGGCAATGCGGTCGACGGAAACGGTCTTTCCGGTCGCGTCGTCCAGGGTGAACAGCACGCCGTCCATGCGGCAAACGCCGTCGGCGGTGGTGAAACGGGTGGGGAGCTTTTGACGGATGCGGCGGATGGATTGCTCCGGGCATACGCCGAGCACTGAGACGGCGGGTCCCGTCATGCCGACGTCGGTGATAAAGCCGGTGCCGTGCGGCAGGATCTGCTCATCGGCGGTCTGCACGTGCGTGTGCGTCCCGAACAGGGCGGAAATGCGCCCGTCGGCATAAAAGCCGAGCGCCTTTTTCTCCGCTGTCGCTTCCGCGTGGAAATCCACGATGCAAAAGCGCGGGTGGTTTTCAAGCAGGCTGTCCAGCACATAAAACGGGTTGTCCACCGCGTCCATATACACCTGCCCCAAGAGATTGATGACTGTCACGGCGTATCGTCCGCGATCCACGACGGCAACGCCGGCACCGGGCGCTTCGCCGGGGAAATTGGCGGGGCGCAGCGCCGTGTCGTGCGTATCGAGCCAGTCGGCGTATTCGGGACGCCGAAAGGTGTGGTTGCCGCCGGTGATAACGTCCGCGCCCGCCGCAAGGATGCGGTCGGCGGCGGTGGGGGTGGTGCCGTTGCCGTCGGCGGCGTTTTCGCCGTTGACGATGCAGACATCCACGCCGAGCCTGCGTTTGACGGCGGGCAGCACCCGCTCCAAATGGGTGACGCCTGCCGTGCCGACCACGTCACCGATGCATAATACCTTCACAAAAAAGCACCTTTCCGAAAAACAGGGCGGGGCTTCGCAAATGCGACGCTCCGCCCGTTTGTTTCTTTTTTTATTCCAGTGACAGGAAATAATAGTAGACCGGCTGTCCGCCCGGCACCACTGTGACCTCGATGCGGTTGCCCGCCTTTTCCGCGATGGCAGCCGCTGCGGCGTTTGCCGCTTCCTCGGTGACATCTGCACCGGCGATGAGGGTGATGAAGCTGGTTTCCTTGCCCGCAAGGCGACGACCGTTCAGAATGGTCTTTGCCAGTTTCACGACCGCATGCTCCACCGTTGTGTCGACAAAGGACAGCTTGCCCTCTTCCATGGCGAGAATGTCGCCCTCATGGATGTCGTGCCCCTCAAAATCGCTGTCTCTTGCGGCGAAGGTGAGAGAGCCGGTGGACACCGCTTCATATGCCTGCCGCATGGAAACGAGGTTCTCCTCGACGCCCGCTTCGGGATCAAACGCCAGCATGGACGAAATGCCCTGCGGCACGGTGCGGGTGGGCAGCACGCGCACGGCACGGTCGGCAAGCGGCGCTGCCTGCTCGGCGGCAAGAATGATGTTTTTGTTGTTCGGCAGCACATACACGAGCTTTGCCGGTGTCGCCTGGATGGCGTTAAGAATGTCGTCGGTGGACGGATTCATGGTCTGTCCACCGGACACCACCTCGTCGCAGCCGAGGTCATGGAACAGCTCGGCAAGCCCGTCGCCCGCAGCGACTGCCACAAAGCCATAGGGCTTTTCCGGCTCGGCGCGCTTGTGCTCCGGCACCTGCTCACCCTGCGTCTCGCCGACCCAGCCGGCATTTTCATGCTGCAGACGCATGTTCTCCACCTTGACGGTTTCAAACTGTCCGTATTTGAGACCCTCCTGCAAAGCGTTGCCGGGGGCGTTGGTGTGCACATGCACCTTGATGATATCGTCGTCGTCCACCACAACGACACAGTCGCCGATGGATTCGAGATAGGCGCGCAGCAAAAGCGGATCGCGGTCGTTCCCTTTATCACGTGCAACGATGAACTCGGTGCAGTATGTAAAGGTGATCTCCGCGTCGAAGCTGCCGACGACGCTCTCCTTCTTTACCTGCGTTTGTACGGATGCAGCGGTGTCCGCGCCGTCCGTGAAGATCGGTGCGCCGCCGAAGACCGCCTGCATTTCATGAATAACGACACAGAAGCCCTTGCCGCCTGCGTCCACAACGCCCGCCTTTTTCAGCGCGGGGAGCAGATCGGGGGTGCGGGTGAGCGAGGCGTCCGCCTCGGTGCAGATGGCGTCCCACACAAAAAGCGGATCGGGGTTTTCCGCCGCAGCCGCCGTGCCCTTTCCCGCCGCCTCGCGGGCGACGGTCAGAATCGTGCCCTCGGTGGGCTTCATGACCGCTTTATAGGCGGCTTCGACACCGAGCGTCAGCGCCGCAGCCAGTGCGACACCGTCGGCAGTTTCCATGTCCTTCAGCCCCTTGGCGAAGCCGCGGAACAAAAGCGACAGGATCACGCCGGAGTTGCCGCGCGCACCGCGCAGCAGCGCGGCGGAGGCGGTGGTTGCCACCTGACCGACCGTCGGATCGGAGAGCCGTGCAAGCTCTCTGGCGCCTGCGGCAATGGTCATGGACATGTTTGTTCCCGTATCGCCGTCCGGCACCGGGAACACGTTGAGGGCGTCAACCTCCTGCTTGACGGAATTCAATCGATTGGACGCCGATATGACGGCGTCGCGCAGAGTTTTTCCCTGTATCACTGGAACACTACCTCCCGACTCATTCAGCCTGCATGTTGTCAACAAAGACATTGACCTTTTTCACGGCAAGTCCGGTCGCTTCCTCAACGGTATAGCGCACCTTGTTGACAATACTTTTGGCTATTGCGGAAATATTCATACCGTACATGACGGAAATATGCAGATCTACGATCAGGCGGTCGCCGTCGCTGCGCACACGGATGCCGTCGTCGGCAAAGGAACGCTTGAAAAACACCGAACGCAAGCCCTGACGCGGTCCGCTCTTGACCATGGCGGTCACGCCGTAGCATGCCGAAACGGCATTTCCGACCAAATAGCGGAAATACTCCTGTGACACTTCGATCGTTCCGTAGCGGTTTTCAATGCGGATCATAAGACACACACCTTTCTAGTGGGTTATACCGTCATAGACCGAATAGGCTGACGGTGTGATATATGTGAGGGCGGCGTGTCCTGCCGCCATGCCCTGTCGGTAGCAAAGGGGGATATACGGCATATCGCGCGAAAAGGCTTCGACAAATTCCGCCGCCGTTTTCTCGCCCGCGCGATAGGCGGCATAGGTCTGCGCCGCTTCGCCCGCCGTGTTGACGCCGAAGGCGGCAGCCCCGCCCGCCCGCAGGAACACGAAAAGGTTCATGGACGGCGTCAGCCGTATCTCGCCGATATAGAGATCATAGTTTCCGGCGCTAAGCTGCGCCTTATAGTCGTCAAAGCCTGTCGGCCTTGCGGTGACCTGAAAGCCCGCCTGATGCAGCTGCTGCACCAGCGCCTTGACCAGCGCCTCGCGACAGCGGTTGCCGCCGGCATACAGCAGGGTGAGCGGCGTATCCTTCACCGACGTTGTCGCAGTCGTTTCGGCGGCGCTCGTCGCTGCCGTTGTTTTGGCAGTGGTCGCAACAGTGGTTGCCGCCGTCGTCGCACCGATCGCATCGGTCGCACCGGTCGCGCCGGTCGCGCCGGCAGCGCCGGTCGCAGCAGTCGTCGTGGGGACAGTCTGTGCCGCCTGCAGCAGGGCGTTCACCTTGCCCGCCTCACTCCCCGCCGAAAAAGCGGAAAGCCCGACAGCCGGTTTCCATTTCGGGTGAAACGGCGTGGTCGCGGGCAGCGCCCGTCCGGCATAGGATGAGGCAGCAAGCGCCGTGCGGTCGATCGCCGCAGAAAGCGCCTGTCGCACAGCGGGCGCGGCAAGCGCCGCGCGGCTGCTGTTGACGCCGAGATACACAAGCTGCGGCAGGTCCACCGCCGTATCCTTGGCGGATGTGCGGGGAATGTCGCCGCTGCTGAGGTCATTGAACATATAGTGAATGCTGCCTTTCTCCAGATTTTGCAGCACGGCATCATTGTCCATGAGGGAAAGCAGCTGAATTTCCTTATTCTGTGCAGCTGCACCGGCAGCGCTTTTCGTGTTTGCCGTCAGCTTCTGACCGTCCGCGTTGAAAACATACGGTCCGCTGCCGACGGCGGCGGTCGCTGCAGCACTCGTGTCGGTCGAGCGCTTGATGATCGGGAAATACAGATTATAGCTGCCGTTCGGATCGGCAGAGGACAGCGTGAAGGTGATGACGCCGCGCTTTGCGGACGCCGATTGCACATTGGCAAGCGCCACCTTGTAGTTCGCCGACGCCTTCGCTTTGTTGAAGCTGAAGATCACATCATCGACAGTGACGGCAGCGCCGTCCGAAAAGGCAGCACCCTTGCGCAGCGTGACGGCGATGTGCGTGCTGTCCGTCTGCTCGGCGCTTTGCGCCAAAACGAGAACGGGCGCAAAATCCGCGCCGGGGCGCAAAAGCGGCTCATACAAAAGCGAGGAGAGACAAAGATTGAGCTGCGTCGAAGCGGAGAAGGGATCGAGCGTGTCCTCACGGTTATAGGCAAGGCAAAGCGTTTCCGGCGGCGTCACCGTCGTCCCGTCGGGATCGGTTGGCGTCGTGTCGGAAGCGGGGGGCGTCACCGTGTGACAGCCGACGAAAAAAAGCGTCAGCAACAGGCTGGAAACCAGGCACAAAACGCGTTTCACGGCACACCTCCTACACTTGTCATTTTAGTATAGCACTTTCTCACAAAATAATCAACACAAATTTGGCGAAAAAGCGCCCCTCCCATTTGCATGAGAGGGGCGAAAGGGTACAGTTTATGCTTTAGTCGTCCTCACGGCGACGGTCGTTGCGGCGGAAACCGCCCTCACGGCGCGGACGGGACGGACGGGGTGCGTCGGAAACGTTGTTCTCCGGCGTCAGTCCCTCGACCTCGATGAGCGCGTCGCGGCGGGACAGGTTCAGTCTGCCCTGCTCGTCGATCTCAACGACCTTGACCATGACCTCATCGCCGACCGACACGACATCCTCGACCTTGTCCACACGCTTGACGTCAAGACGGCTGATGTGCACAAGCCCTTCCTTGCCGGGCGCGATCTCCACGAACGCACCGAAGGTCATCAGACGGGTGACGCGACCCTTATAGATCGCACCGATCTCGGGATCTTTCGCGATGGTCTCCACCACCATGAGCGCACGCTTGGCATCGTCGGTGTTGAGCGCGGAGATGAACACGCCGCCGTCCTCGGAAATGTCGATCTTGCAGTTGCATTCCGCCTGGATCTTCTGAATGACGCAGCCGCCCTTGCCGATGACCTCGCGGATCTTGTCCACGTCGATCTTGGTGCTGAGCATCTTCGGTGCATACTTCGACAGCTCTGCGCGCGGCTCGCTGATGACCGGCGCCATCACGTCGTCCAGAATGTGGATGCGCGCCTTATAGGTCTTTTCGAGCGCTTCCTTGATGATGGCGGGCGTGAGGCCGTGCACCTTCAGATCCATCTGAATGGCGGTGATGCCTTTCTTCGTGCCGCCGACCTTGAAGTCCATGTCGCCGAAGAAGTCCTCGAGTCCCTGAATGTCGACCATGGTCATGAAGCGGTCACCCTCGGTGATAAGACCGCAGGAGATACCGGCGACAGGCGCCTTGATCGGCACGCCCGCATCCATCAGCGCCAGCGTAGAGCCGCAGATGGACGCCTGCGAGGTGGAGCCGTTGGAGGAGAGCACCTCGCTCACGAGACGGATGGTATAGGGGAATTCTTCCACGGAGGGCAGCACCGGAATGAGTGCGCGCTCCGCCAGGGCGCCGTGGCCGATCTCACGACGGCCGGGGCCGCGGGAGGGCTTGGTCTCGCCCACGGAATAGGACGGGAAGTTGTAGTGATGGATATAGCGCTTTTCGGTCTGATCGTCGAGACCGTCCAGCTGCTGGGCGTCGCCGGTGGAGCCGAGCGTCGCCACCGTCAGCACCTGCGTCTGACCGCGGGTGAACATGCCGCTGCCGTGCGTGCGGGGCAGAATGCCGACCTCAGCCGCGAGCGGACGGATGTCGTTGATGCCGCGGCCGTCGACGCGCTTGCCGTCGTCCAGCAGCCAGCGGCGCACAACGTATTTCTGCAGCTTATACAGGCAATCGTCGATCTTGGCGATGTCGTCGGGATACTGCTCGTCAAACTGCGCGTGCACCTCGTCATAGACCGGCAGCAGGCGCTCGTCGCGCACCAGCTTGTTGTCGGTGTCCAGCGCATAGCGCACCTTTTCGATGGCAAATTCCTTGATCGCCTCGAACATCGCCGGATCGGAATCGTTGGAGGTGAAGGGGAACTTCTCCTTGCCGATCTCCTTGACGATGTCGTTGATGAAGGTCACGATCTGCTGGTTGGCTTCATGACCCGCCATGATGGCGTCAAACATGGTGTCGTTGTCGATCTCGTTGGCGCCTGCTTCGATCATCGCGACCAGATCGGCGGTGGATGCCACCGTCACGTGCATTTCGGAGCGCTTCTCTTCCTCGGCGGTCGGGTTGATGACGAACTTGCCGTCCACCATGCCCACGACCACGCCGGAGATCGGGCCGTCCCACGGGATGTCCGAAATGGCGATGGCGATGGACGCGCCGATCATTGCCGTCGTTTCCGGCTGGCAGTCCGGGTCGACCGACATGACGGTGCAGACGATGGAAACGTCGTTGCGCATGTCCTTCGGGAACAGCGGACGGATCGGGCGGTCGATGACGCGCGAGGTGAGGATCGCCTTCTCGCTCGGGCGCGCTTCACGGCGCTGGAACGAGCCGGGGATCTTGCCCACGGAGTACATCTTTTCCTCATAGTCCACGGAAAGCGGGAAGAAGTCCACACCCTCACGCGGCTTGGCGGAAGCGGTGACGTTGCACAGGACGGCAGTCTCACCGTAGCGCACAAGGCAGGAGCCGTTCGACAGCTGTGCCATTTTGCCGGTTTCCACCACGAGCGGACGCCCGGCGAGCGTTGTTTCAAACTTTCTGTAATTTTCGAACACGAAATTACCTCCTCTGTTTTTATATTAACGGAGGATTGGGCATTTAGCAATAAAACCGACGCTTTTGAAAGGCGGGAAAAGCGCCCGTTTCATCGCTAAATCCGATCGCTCCGTCACAGACAAAAAACACGCAGAGGCAGGCGGAAGCTCCGCCTGCCTCAAAAGTGCTTTACTTACGCAGACCCAGTTTTTCGATCAGCGCACGGTAACGGTTGATGTCCTTCTTCTTGAGGTACACCAGCAGATTGTGGCGATGACCGACCATTTTCAGCAGGCCGCGGTTGGAATGGTGATCCTTCTTGTGCACTTTCAGGTGCTCGGTCAGATCCTTGATGCGCTTGGTCAGAACAGCGATCTGCACCTCGGGCGAACCGGTGTCGCCTTCGTGGATCGCAAATTCTTTCATGATGGCGGTTTTCTCTTCGGGTAACATCATAGTCTTTCACCTCTTCAAAAATTGCCGTATCACGCAGTACAGGGTCAATCGGAACACAGAGGCAGACGCCGCTGACCGCGAGATCGGAGCGCTGTTTTGCACAGCCAATATACTATACCACGCTTTTTCGCGTTTGTAAAGTCTTTTTTATTTCATGAAATGCGCATGGATGTAGTCGCTGCTCATTTTCACGCTGTCGAACGGATCGCCGGGGCAGGTGTCCTGCTCCACGACATAGTATTTCACGCCGGTTTTTTCGGCGGTCTTGATAATTTTGTCAAAATCCATGTTGCCATTGCCAACCTCGGTGATGAACGGCTGACGTTCTTTGTTCACGCCCATGTCCTTCAGATGCAGGATGTCGATGCGCCCGGCGAGCTTTTCGATCCAGGAGCAGACGTCGCCGCCCGCATGCTGCACCCAATAGGTGTCGAGCACGAAGGACGTCTTGTCGGGGTCGAGGTTTTCAACGAGAATGTCCATCATGGTTTTGTCGCCGTCGTATTTGCAGAATTCATGACTGTGGTTGTGATAGGTAAACTTGAAGCCCTCAGGGCAGACAGCGGCGGTCAGGCGGCGCACCTTGTCGAGAAATGCCTCGATTTCCGCAACGCACATGGTGTCGGAGAAGAAGCCGCCGATGCCCATGTTGGTCGTGCCGAGCAGGCGGTGCTCATCCATCGCTTTCTGCGGGTCGGCGAGCATGGTGTCGATGCTGCAGTGCGTGCCGCAGATCTCGATGCCTTCCTCGTGTGCGATTTTGCCGAACGCTTCACAGCCGATCGGGCAGCCGGCGGTCTGCGCCAGCGTGTAGCCCATGTCATGCAGCTTTTTGAAGGAAGCCCTTGTGTCCTCCGGCGTGTCCAGGTGGCCGCGGATGCTGTACAGCTGTAAACCGAGTTCTTTGATCATCGTTTTCTCTCCCTTTCGGTGGTGTTTTCAGCGCCAGTATACCACCCTCATTTTTGAAAAGCAACATTTTATTTGCTTTTTTCGAAAAAATCGCGTATACTCTTTTCGATGAACCCGCCATCGGTCGATGGTGAGAAAAGGAGAAACAACATGACCGTTGCCATTTTGCTTGCTGCCGGGAACTCCGTGCGCATGGGGCAGGACAAGCTCTCTGCCGTGCTCGGTGACCGCCCGGTGCTGGCGCACACGCTCGGCGTGTTTGAGGCGTGCGACGCGATCGACGCGATCGTCCTTGTCGCCCGCCCGCAGGATAAAGAACGGTATGAGGCGCTGTGCGGACAGTACGGCATCGGCAAGCTCACTGCCGTTTGCAGCGGCGGCACAACGCGGCAGCAATCGGCGCGAAACGGGCTTGCCGCCGTGCCGCAGGACTGCACGCTGCTTGCCATTCACGACGGCGCGCGCCCGCTTTTGCGCGAGGATGTGCTTTTGCGCGTTCTGCGGGATGCCGAAAAATACGGTGCTGCGACCGCCGCCGTCCCCGTGAAGGACACGGTGAAGACCGCGACCGCCGACGGCTTTGTGGGCAGCACGCCGCCGCGCAGCACGCTGCAGCTGGTGCAGACGCCGCAGGCGTTTCGCACCGATCTCTACAGAAAGGCGCTTGCCGCCGCAAAAGAGGAATACACCGACGACTGCCAGCTGCTCGAAGCGTGCGGCATGCCGGTGCGGCTGACCGAGGGCAGCTACAGCAACATAAAAATCACCACGCCGGAGGATCTGCGTATCGCCGGCGCATTACTGTGAGGAGCGTTTTCTATGTGTGGATTGTGCGGATTTACGGGTGAACTCGTCGACAAGGAGACCTATCTGCGGCAGATGACCGAAAAGATCATCCATCGCGGTCCCGATTCCGACGGCTTTTATACCGACGCGGACATTGCCATGGGCTTTCGGCGGCTGAGCATCATCGACCTCGGCGCGGGCAATCAGCCGCTGTATAATGAGGACAAAACGCTTGTCCTCACCTTCAACGGTGAAATTTATAACTATAAAACGCTGCGCGCAGAGCTGCTGGAAAAGGGACACATTTTTGTCACCGAAAGCGACAGCGAGGTGCTGCTGCACGGCTTTGAGGAGTGGGGCGAGGAGCTGCTGCCCCGTCTGCGCGGCATGTTCGGGTTTGCCATCTGGAACACGGTGAAAAAGGAGCTGTTCCTTGCGCGCGACCCGTTCGGCATCAAGCCGATGCACTATACCCGCCTTGCCGACGGACGATTGGTTTACGGCTCGGAGATCAAGTCCATCCTCACGCACCCCGACGTCAAAAAGGTGTTTAACCCGTCGGCGCTGGACAGCTATCTGTCGTTTCAGTATTCCGTGCCGAACGAGACATTTTTCAAGGATATCTGCTGCCTGCCGCCCGCGCACTGCCTGTGGTACCGCGACGGCGAGGTGACGCTGCACCGCTATTTCGATCCGATGTTCACACCGGACGAGGACATGACGCTCGATGAGGCGGTCGAGGAGATCGACCGCGCATTCACCGATTCGGTGGAAGCGCACCGCATCAGCGATGTCGAGGTCGGCTGCTTCCTTTCGAGCGGCGTGGACTCAAGCTACGTCGCGT
>UMLL01021787.1_pt1 | contig 23038 bp, 19 predicted proteins | sample 1966591 | NCBI WGS metagenome assembly UMLL01 (sample SAMEA4836200, study PRJEB28245) | human gut metagenome | biome: gut microbiome; material: fecal sample | place: Denmark | collected 2008 | reverse complement strand
ACATCATATACGGGAACTTATAGTCAAACAGGCTGTCCAGCATACCCGCCGTGCAGCGCAGCGTTTCGGCAAGCGCGTCGCGCTCGGCATCGGTAAACTCCGTGATGTTGGACTTGTGGCTGTTGCTCATGATATACACGCCATAGGGGTATTCGGTGAAGAACGGGAGAAACACGGTGAAATACTCATTTTTGAAAATGACACGCTCGCCGAATTTCACCTCATGCTCCAGCAGATCGCAGAAAAGGCACTTGCCCTTTTCCTTCATATGCTTTTCGGCGTTTTCGACCTCAAGCTCCAGCTTTTTGGGCAAGAACGGATAGCCATAGATCTGACCGTGCGGGTGGGGCATGGTGACGCCGACCACGTCGCCGCGGTTCTCGAAAATGAACACATATTTGATCTTTTCGTCCGCCGACAGCGCTTCAAAGCGCTGTGCCCACAGGTCGACCAGCTTGCGGATGTGCGGGGTGGGCAGCTCGGGCAGCGTCACCGTGTGCTCGGGGGAATAGAGGATGACCTCGCATTTTCCATAGCAGGGCGCGGTCTCGAAAAAGTCGTCCGCCACCGCGTCGGGTGCGGGCGGGTTCTGCGACAGGGCGGGGAAATCGTTGTCATATTCATAGACGTCGAAATGATCCGGCACCTTGCCCGAGCCGGGACAGAACGGGCAATAGTCCTTCGGCATCTGCGGACGGTTCTGCCGATGCGATGCGATCATGACCCAGTCGTTTGTGAGCGGATGCTTGCGCAGTTCAGCCATTTTGAAGACTCCTTTCAGATCTTGTCAACGCACACGCCGCCGAACGGACGGATGTGCAGGATGTGGCAGCTGCCCGCGCCGAACACGGACTCCACCGTTTCGCGGAATGCGGGAACAAGGTCGGCGGGCACAAAGTTCTGCGTTGTGCCGCCGAAGCCGCCGCCGTGGACGCGCCAGGCGCCCTTGCCGTCCAGCACATGCTGTGCCAGCGCCAGCGCCAGCGACATGCCCTGATCCTCAACGGCGCAGGAAGCATAAACATTTTGCAGATATTCAAACGACGAATTGCCGGAAGCGATGACGAGCTTTTTGAACGTCTCGAAGTCGTTTGCTTTCAGCGCCGCGACCTCGCCCACAACGCGCTCGTTTTCGGCAAAGAAGTGCAGCGCGCGCAAAACGGCGCGGTCGCCCAGCTTTTCGCGCAGGGCGGGGATGACCTTCAGCACCGCCTCATAGCTTGTCTCACGCAGCTGCGTGACGCCCATTTCGTTTGCGACGGCGTGCATCTCGTCCGGCACGGCGGCATATTCGTGCGTCAGGTCGGCATGGTTGCCGCCGACATCCACGATGCACAGCGCATAGCCGGTCGCGGCAAAATCGAAATCGAGCTTTTCGATCACCGGCTTTTCGGTGTCGGCAAAGTCGATGGTGACGATGCTGCCGACCGAGGAAGTCATCTGATCGAGCAGACCGCTCGGCTTGCCGAAATAGACATTTTCGGCATATTGGGCGATCTTGGCGATGTCCTCGGCGGACACCTTGCCGTCGTTGCACAGATGGCTCAGAATGACGCCGATGAGCACTTCAAACGCCGCCGACGAGGAAAGTCCCGAGCCCTTGAGCACGTCGGACGTCGTGTAGGCGTCAAAGCCGCAGACGGCAAGTCCCAGCGCCGCAAAGCGCGCGGCGATGCCGCGGATGAGGGACGCGGAGCGGTTCTGTTCCGCCGCAACGGGCTGCAACTCATCGAGCAGCACGGTGTCCATCGGATAGCCCTTTGACTGCACGCGGATGCGCGCACTGTCGGACGGCGCGACAACGGCGATGACGTCGAGGTTGACGCTGCCCGCCAGCACACGGCCGTGGTTGTGGTCGGTGTGGTTGCCGCCGATCTCGGTGCGCCCCGGAGCGGAGCACAGCATCAGCTCTCCGGCAGGCTCGCCGAAGGTCGCGACAAAGCCGCGCACGGCATCAGCATACCGCTCCCGCTGCGCCGCGACCTGCTCTTTGCCGTAAAGGCGGGCAAAGCGCGCGTCATAGGCGCCGTCGGACAATTTTTTCAGTAAAACAGAGGAAGGAGACATAGCGGTCAGTCCTTTCACAATAATCTATTCTTATTATATAAAGGCGGCATAAAAAAAACAAGAGCCTTTCTTGTGCTTTTGTATGGACATATGTTGCAATTTGGTATATGATAAAAGGGAGAGGTGATAGGGTTGGAAAATTTCAAGTATTCTTTCAAAGATACGCTCAAGGAGAACACCGGACTTTCGGTGTATCGCACCGGTTATGAAAAATGCTGCCCCGATCATCAGTGGGGGCCGGGTGTGCGGGATCACTATCTTGTGCACTATGTCTCCAGCGGCGAGGGAACCTATTGCTGCGGCGGGCAGACCTATGTGCTGCACGAGGGGGATCTGTTTCTCATTTTTCCCGCGCAGGTGGTGGAATATCACGCGTCGGAAAAGACGCCGTGGGAATATTATTGGGTGGGCTTTAACGGCGCGGACGCACACCGCATGGTGTCCATGGCGGGCTTTTCCACGGAATGTCCCGTGCTGCATGCCACCGACGATGCCATCCGCGAGGCGCTTTTGCGCATCTATCGCGCCAGCGGCAACACGCCGTCCGCCGACGTCGCCATGGCGGGCTATCTGCAGCTGTTTTTGGCACAGCTTATCCGCTGCAACGGCGACGCGGTGCAGCATGCGGGCAGAGGGGGCTATCTTGCGCAGGCACTGCGGTATATCCAGCATAACTACGGCGGCGACATCAGCGTCAGCGACATCGCCGACTTTGTCGGCGTGTCCCGCAGCCAGCTTTACCGCGCGTTCCAAACGGAGTTTCAGATGTCGCCGCACGCCTATCTTCAGAACTATCGCATCAGCGAGGCGTGCACGCTGCTGCGGCGCGGCACGCTGACCGTGGCGCAGGTCGCAGGCTCGGTTGGGTTCAACGACCCTCTCTATTTTTCCCGCGTTTTCCGCCGCCAAAAGGGCTGCACGCCGACGGCATATCAGAAAAGAAAATAATTGTTCTGAAAAGAAAATGACCGCGAAAGCGGTCATTTTTTTATACTTCGACGGTCTCGCCGGTGTAAAACGCATAGAGAAGCGTTTCCCTCACCGGCAGGGACAGCGTTTCCGAAAGGGCGCGGCGATAGAGGGAGAGCTGCTCTTTGTACCGCTCGCGCAAAACGGCGGGATCGCGCACGCGGTCGGTCTTGTAGTCCACGATGACGAGTGCGCCGTCCTCTTCAAAAACGCAGTCGGCGATGCCCTGCACCATGAGCGGCTCGTTTTCTGCCGCTTTCGGCAGCGTCGGGTCAAAGACCTTTGCGGCAAGCGGCATGGTGAAAGCATATTCTCGCCACAGGCGGGACGCCTTGCACATACGGGCAAAAAGCGGACCCGCGAAAAAGCGGGAAAGGCGGTCGAGATCGAGCGCGTCCCGCTGGGCGGCGGTGAGGAAATCGTCGGCAAGCAGACGGTCGGCTTCCGCTTTCACGTCGGCGGCTGCCGCCGCGTAGTCGGCGTATTGCATGAAGGTGTGCAGCGCCGTGCCGCGCTCGGCGGGCGTCATGTCGTCCTCCGCCAAAAAGGCGGGACGGCGGGAGGCGATATAGTCCGCCTGCGTCTTGCGATGGGCAAGCGCCGAAACGGCGAGCTTGACGGGAACGCCCGACAGCGCCGCAAAGGGATAGCGATATGCCATGTGCGCTTTCAGCACCGCCGCCGTTTCGGCATCGGCGGGGGGCGGCGTTTTGACGGCGTTTGCGGCGGGCAGATCGTTTGCATCGACAAGGCGGCAGAAAAGCGATCCCGCGGCGGGAAGCGTTTCCACGAGACTTCCTGCCATATCCCGCAGCAGCACTGCGTCCGGATGCCGCAGAAAGGTGGAAAGCAGCCAGTCGCCGAACGACGGGTGCGCCATCATGCGCGGACGGTCAAGTGTTTTGCCGCGCGGCAGACAGCGCGCGAGCGTTTGCAGCCGCGCAGGCAGGTTTTTTTGCAGAAACACGGCGATGAGCTTTTCTCTCGCGCGCGTCATGGCGACATATAAAACACGCAGTTCCTCTGCCGCAGAGGTGTATTTCACGGCGGTCATCACGCCGTTTTGCGACACGGTGCGGCGGGCGGTGAGGGTGTCGCTGTCGCCGGCGGAAAGGGCAACGCCCGCCTCGCTGTGCAGCAAAAGGGAACGGCGGGAAATGTCGCCGCCGCATTTTCTGAACAGATTGGACAGAAACACAACGGGGAATTCCAGTCCCTTTGAGCCGTGCACGGTCATGATGTGCACGGCGTTTTCGCCCCCTGCGGGCGCGGCGGCAAGAGAGGGATTTTCCGCCTGCAGACGGGCAAGCTGCCGCACAAAGCCGGAAAGTCCTTTGAAGCTGTTTTGCTCATAGTCGTGTGCCATCTGCAACAGCTGCCGCAGGTTGGCAACGCGCACCGCACCGCCGACATCCGCCGCCGCAGCGGCAAGAAGCGGGGTCTCGTCAAACAGGGCGGCAAGCAGCGCGCCCGCCGAAACGGTCGCGCTGAGACGGCGAAAGTGCGCCAGCGTCGCCGTGAATGTCGCCGCCTTTTGCGCAAGCGCGCCGTCTCCCGCTGCAGCGGCGGTAAGGGCGGTATAGAGTGCGCCCGACGGCTGCGCGATCCGCAGCGCGGCGACATCGTCGGCGCAAAATCCGCCGACGGGCGACAAAAGGGCGGTGAACAGCGGCACATCCAAAAGCGGGTTGTCGATGACTTCAAGCAGCGCGACGGCGGTGCGCACCTCGGTTGTCTCGAAAAACGGCGTGGGTGCGTCGGTGGACGCGGGAATGCCGTATTGCTCGAAAACGGCGGCATAGGTCGCGGCGTGATCGGAGCGGCTGCGCAAAAGGATGCAGATGTCCCCGAAGCGCAGCGGACGCAGACTGCCGTTTTCGGTGACGGTCTGCGACTGCATCAGTTCGCCGATGCGCATGGCGATGAGCCGCGCTTCCAGCTCGGCGGCTTTCATCTCCTTGTCCGCAAAGGGGTTGTCCATCAAAAGCGCCTCGGCAGTGCAGTCCGCCGCGGGATAGTCCGCTTTCGGGATGAGCGCCTCGCCGTCTTTATAGTCGATGCCGCAAAACGGCGCGGTCATCAGCTGGGAAAACACGAAATTCACCGTGTCGGTGACGGATTTTCTGCTGCGGAAATTTTCGCCGAGGGTGATGACGGCGGGATAGTGCACCCCGTCAAAGGGCGCAAACGCCGCCTTTTTCTGCATGAAAATTGCGGGCATCGCCTGCCGAAAGCCATAGATGCTCTGCTTGACATCGCCCACCATGAAAAGCGGCGTGCCGCCTTTGGACAGCATGGAAAACAGCGTGTCCTGCACGTGGTTGGTGTCCTGATATTCGTCGACGAGAATTTCGTCAAAGCGCGCGCCGATCTCCTTTGCAAGCGGGGTCGGCGCGCCGTTTTCGTCGCACAAAAGGCGCAGGGAAAGGTGCTCAAGATCGGAAAAATCCACCGCGCCGTCTGCGGTCTTTTTCGCAAGATAGCGGCTGTCGAACGCCTCGACAAGCGCACAAAAAGCAGCAAGGCGCGGCAGCGTTGCCGCGATGTCCGCGCGTGCCGCCGCTTCGCTTTCACCGAAAAGCGGCAAAAGCTTTTTGCGGATGGCGTCGCGCAGCGTGCTGTATGCTGCTTTCACGGCGTCGGCGCATTCTGTGTCCAGTCCCTTTGCCGCAGGCAGCCGCCCCGGCACGGCGGCACCGAGCAGATAGATGCAGCGATCCCAGTCGTTGTCCGCGTCGGACAGCGCGAGCGCACACTGCTCCAAAAGGCGCACGTCGGTCATCAGGCGGTCATAATAGCCCGCCGCTTCGGGCAGCGGCGCAAACGGCGCGGCGACGGTTTCGATCTGTTCGGCAAAAAAGCCGATCTGCTCCGCGGCATAGCGCCGCAGAATTTTGCCCCACGGCGTGTCGGACAGCGCCGTGCCGTCGGGCAGCGCGCCGCAGCTTTGCCGCAGCCAGGTGAGCGGAAACGCCTCGGCACTGATAAAGGCATAGGCGGACAGCACCGCGTCCTTGATGCCGCGATCGTCCCGTCTGCCGTTCAAAAGATCGCAAAGCTCCAGAAAATCGGGGTCGCGCGCGGCATAAAACTGTTCGAGCGTTTCCTCGAGCGCTTCGTTTTTCATGAGCGTTCCCGCCGTGTCTTCCAGCACGCGAAAGCGCGGCGACAGCCCCAAAATGTCGAAATGCTCCCGCAAAAGGGCGGCGCAAAAGCCGTCGATCGTGGTGATCATCGCACAGGGGAGCAGCAGCTGCTGCCGCAGAAGATGCGCGTTTTCGGGGGACGCGGCGACGGCGGCGGAAAGCCCCGCCGACAGGCGCTGCTTCATTTCGGCGGCAGCCGCTTTGGTGAAGGTGACGATGAGCAGACGGTCGATGTCGCCGCCCGTCGTGATGCGGCGCAAAACGCGCTCGACGAGCACCGAGGTCTTGCCCGAGCCCGCCGCGGCGGAAACGAGCAGCGTGCCGTCGGTTGCTTCGATGCAGTGCTTTTGCGCATCAGTCCATGTCCTTGCCATCGCTCTCCCCCTCTCGCAGTGCCGCCAAAACGGCTTCGTCCTTTTCGGTCACGACCGTGACGGCATCGCCGTCCTCTTCCCGCCCGCAGGCGGCGCAAAAATCGCAATAGCTGCACGGCAGCTTGTTTTCCTCGCCCGTCGGCACGGCGGCAACGTCGCCCGCCTTGAGTGTCTCCGCCATCTGCAGCAGCAGACGGTCGCACAGTGCGCGCACGGCGGCAAAATCGGCGCGTTGCAGGATATTCTTGCCCGACTTCACCGCGCCGTCCTTGAGCGCGGCGGCGATGAACACGCCGCTGCCGCCTGCGTCCATCGCGTCAATGACGTCCGCATCCGCCAGAACCGGCCCGTTCATGCGCAGCATTTTGAGACGGCTCGCGTCCGGCGGTGTGTTGCCGTTTTTGAGGGTGATGTCCTTTGCGGGGAGATAGAGCGCCCCTGCAGGCACGGCGCGGTCGCACAGGGCGAAAAGATATAAAAGCAGCTGCATATTCAGCCCATAGGGAATGTCGCAAAGGCGGAATTCCTTTGCACCCGTTTTATAGTCGATGACGCGCAGAAATTCCGTGTCCCCGCGGCGATAGACGTCGACGCGGTCGATCTTGCCGACAAGGCGGACGCTGCCGCCGTCTGCAAGCGGCAGGGTGGGCGAGGGGAACGCATCTGTGCCGATCTGCAATTCATAGGCGACGGGGGAAAAGCGGCTTTGCGCCAATTCGGCGGCGGAAAACCACAAAAGCGAAACGCAGGTGCGCTCAATGAGCGACAAAAGATAGGCAAAGCGGGCGGGCTTGTCCGCAAGACCGCCCATTTCGCGCTCGATGTAAGCGATGAGGGTGTCGTGCACCTCGCCGCGCAGCGCGGCAAGGTCGGGGGCAGCGCCGCTTTTTGCATAGCGCGGCAGCAGCGTTTCCAGCAGATAGTGCGTCAGCGTGCCGAACAGCGACGCGTCCACATCGGCGATGCGGCGCGTGTTGAGGTGCAGCCCGTATTGACAGAAATATTTGAAGCGGCAATGATAGAAGGTGTCCGCCTGACTGGCGGACAGGCGCAGATCGCTGCCGAAAAGGGCTTCTGCATGCGCGGGGGTGAGGGCGGCGGGGGCTTTTTCCGTCACCCGCTGCAGCCCCGCGGCAAACGCCGCATAGTCCGCGCGGTCGCACAGCGCCGCCGACAGCGTCGCGCGCAGCGGCGTTTCCTCCCGCCACACGGCGGCAAGGCGGTCAAACCCCTCGGCGGCGGATTCGATGTCGCTGCCGTCGGGAGCAGCAACACATCCGACGGCGTGCCGCGGCAAAACGGTGTCGATGGCGTCGATGACGGCGGACGGTGCGCCGCTTGTGAGATAGGACGCAAAAAGGAAACGGCGGGGCGCTGCCAACGTGAGATAGGCAAAAAGGCGCTCTTCCTTCACCTTTTGCAGGCGATCGCCGGAAAGGCGCACGCCGCTTTTTGCCAGCGTTTCGCGGTCACGGTCGCCGAAAAGAGGACTTTCGGCGGGCGCGGCGGGGAAAACGCCCTCGTTTGCGCCGAGGATGAGCACCGCCGCAGGCGAGGACAGGCGCACATGGTCGGCGCTGCCGATCTGTACGGCGTCGGGGCTTTGCGGCAGCGCGGGCATGCGCAGCAGACCCGCCGCCATGTGAAACAGCGCCTCAAAGCGGCGGCAGGACAGATGATCCTCGCCGAAGATCACCGCAAATTCGTCAAGAAGTCCGATCATTTCGTCCCAGATGCGGGCGGTCATGTCTGCCGCAGCGGGCATACCGTCGTCCGAAAGGGCGGCAAAAAGCCGCCGCACCCCGTCGGCGGCGTCGACGGCGGTGAGATAGCGATAGACGGCGGCGGCAAAGGCCTTGCCGTCGGGTCTGTCGCGCAGCGCTTCGCGCAGGTCAAGAAGCGGGGAGATGAGCCGCACCCGCAGCGCTTCGAGCGTTTTCAGCCCCTCGCGGTCAAAACGGCGCTTTTCGGAAAGCCCGTTCGGGTCGGCGGAAAACGGCTTTTCCCACCGCGCACCGTCGATGCGCCAGGTATAGGTGTAGTTTTCGAGCAGTGCCGTCTCCGTCTCGTCAAAGGGGAGAATGCCGGTTTTGAGCATACGCAGCAAAATCTCGGTGGAAAACCCGAAGGCGGCGGTGTGCAGCGCCGCCGTCATGAGCGTCGGCAGCGGCAGCGTGTAGATGTCGGCGGCGGTGTCCATATAAAACGGCACGTCGGCGCGGCGCATGGCGGCATCGAGGATGCCGTCATAGGCGGAAAGATCGCGCACCACCACCGCAATGTCCCGCGCCCGCAGACCCTCTTCGCGCATGAGACGGCGCACGGTGCGGGCGCAGACGGTGCATTCCGTGAAAATGTCGGGACAGGGGGTGACGGTCACCTCTTTTGCGTCGTCGTCAAAAACGGTCGGCGTCGGTGCAAAGCAGCCGCGCTCCAGCGCCCGCAGTGCGGGCGTGAGCGCCCGTCGGTTTTCGGTGAGCGTGACGGGCGGCAGCACCGCGACGCCCGCCTCTTCCGCAAGCGCCTGCAGCCCGCGCATCACATCGGCGACGGGGGCAAAAAGCGGCGCACCCTCTTCGGGGTCGGTGCACAGCGTGACGGTGAGCTGCGCTTTTTGCATAAGACAGGAAAGGATGGCAAGCTCGGGTGCCGTGAACCCCTTGAACCCGTCCGCAAAGATCGGCGCGTTGTCGAAAACGGTGACGGCGGGGAGACGGTCCGCCGCCATCTGCAGCCGTCCTGCGGCATCGACGCCGCCGACGGCAAGCAGTCCGTCATAGATGTCAAAAAGTGCGGCAAGATCGGAGACTCTGTCGCGCAGCTTGCCCTTTTCCATGTCCTTTGCAGCAAGCGTCAAAAGGCGCGGCGACACGCCGCACTGCCGACATTCGGCAAAAAACGCGCCTGCCTCCTGCAGATAGGCGGTGTCGTTCGGCTTTTCTCCGCCGCCGTCGGGGGTGTTTTCAGGGGCGGTGTGGATCTCCAGCGCGCGGCTCAAAAGCAGCGTGCGCGTGACGTCGCTCATCACCTGTTCGGCAACGCCGCCCACCTGCCGCAAAACGCGTTCGGCAAGGCGGGTGAAGCTGAGCACCTGCACGCGCGCGGCATCCTTCATGCCGAACCGCTCCACCGCCGCACGCTCCGTCTCAAAAGAAAACTGCTCCGGCACGAGCAAAACGGGGCTTTTGCCGTCATGGAGCGCCGCCGCGACGCGGGAAAACACCTCTGTTGTTTTGCCGCTGCCCGCGCGCCCCAAAATGAATTGCAGCATATGGTCGCCCCCTTTTTCCTATATAGTAGCATATCTTGCGGTAAAAGGGAACAATTTCGGGCATACTTTTTGAAAAGGGGGAACGGACATGGATGTTTTGAAACTGTTTTGCACGGCGGTCGGATCGTTTGCGGTGCTGTTTGTGCTCATGCGCTTAAACGGCAAACGGCAGATCTCGCAGCTGAGCGCTTTTGATTATATCAACGGCATCACCATCGGCTCCATTGCCGCCGAGATGGCGACGGAGCTGGAAGAATTCTGGAAGCCGCTGCTTGCCATGGTGCTGTATGCGCTGCTCACCTTGCTTGTGAGCGTTCTGACCGACAAATCGCGCCGCTTTCGCTATCTTGCGACCGGCAAGCCGCAGGTGCTGTTTGAGGACGGCGTGTTCCATCGGGAGAGCTTTAAGGGCGGGCACATCGATCTCGACGAATTTTTGTCCCGCAGTCGGCTGGCGGGTTATTTCAGGGTGAGCGACATCAAACTGGCGATCCTTGAACCGTGCGGGGACATCTCGTTTTTGCCGTATGACCGCTGCCGTCCCGCAACGCCCGAGGATCTCGGCAAAGCGCCGACGTCGTCCGCTGCACCGATCGCGGTGGTGGGGGACGGAAAAATTCTTTCCGAGCGGCTTTCCTCGGCGGGGATCAGCGAGGAAACGGTGAAAGAAAAGCTCGCCGCCGAAAAAATCGACCTTTCCGACGTCTTTCTTGCCACCTGCGACGAAAACGGGGAGCTGCGGATCTATCTGATGGCTTGAAAATGTCGATGAAGGATGATATAATAAAGCAAAGTAGAAAAAGGCGGTGGTTTTCATGAAGGTTGTGGATATCACGAGAGAGCTTTTCGGTGCGCCGGTCTATCCGGGTGACCCAAAGCCGGAATTAGAGTCGGTGCAGCGCATCGAAGACGGCGACATCTGCAATCTGTCGGTGCTGCACGCCTGTCTGCACAACGGCACGCACCTTGACGCGCCGCGCCATTTTCTCGCCGACGGCGACGATGCGGCACAGGTGCCGCTTGACGCCGTGATCGGCGAATGCTCGGTCGTTTCGTGGGACGGCGTTCTGACCGGTGCGGACGCGGAGCGGCTGCAGCCGTCCTTGCGTGAGCGGGTGCTGTTCAAGGGTAATGTGGAGATCACCGAAAGCGCCGCTTTCGTTCTGTCCGACTGCCAGGTGCGGCTTGTCGGCGTTGAGGGACAGACGGTGGGCAACGCCGCCGTGCACCGTCAGCTGCTCGGCGGGGATGTGTTTTTGCTTGAGGGTGTGGATCTGCACGCCGTTTCCGACGGGGTCTATTTCCTGTTTGCCGCGCCGCTGAAGATCAAGGACGCGGACGGAACGCCTGTGCGGGCGCTGCTTTTGGAAAAAAACAAAAAAATTTGATTTTTTTGAAAAAAACACTTGCATTTTGAAAAAAGGTGTGCTATAGTATTAAACGTTCCATTCGGAACGACAGTTGGTGCTGATGGCGGTGAGGGTACACCCGTTCCCATACCGAACACGGCAGTTAAGCTCACTTGCGCTGAAGATACTCGGTCGGAAGCGACCCGGGAAAATAAGAGGGCGCCAACACACAAAAGGGCATGGTCAACAGACCGTGCTTTTTTATTTTGTCTTGACAAATTGTCGGGCGAGGCATTACAATAGAATACCGAGCGGACTGAACAGTCGCGTGCGGCAACGCATGAGGAAAGTCCGAGCTCCGCAGGGCGGGATAACGGCTAACGGCCGCCGAGGGTGACCTCAGGGAAAGTGCAACAGAGATATACCGCCGCCGCTTTTGCGGCGGTAAGGGTGGAAAGGCGAGGTAAGAGCTCACCGGCGCATCGGAGACGGTGCGGCCCTGCAAACCCTATCCGGAGCAACGCCGACAGAAGCGATACATTTGCCCGATGTGCTTCGACGGGCGGCTTGAGCTGTCTGGCAACAGGCAGTCGAGATAGATGACTGTTCACGACAGAACTCGGCTTACAGGTCCGCTCGGAAAAAGGCGTCGGTTTCGGCGCCTTTTTCTTGATTTTTGGCAGGGCGTGTGGTATACTATAGACAGTTTAACGGAAAGGAAGTCATCCTATGCAGATCACAAAAGAAACGCTCATCGGCGATATTCTCGATATGGACAGCACCACCGCTCCGTATTTTTTGGAGATGGGGATGCATTGTCTCGGCTGTCCCGCTTCCCGCGGTGAGTCGCTGGAGCAGGCGTGCGAGGTGCACGGCGTCGATTGCGACACGCTGGTGGAGAAGATCAACGCTCATCTTGCCGGAAAGTAAACCGAAAGAAAGCGGGATTGCCTTGCGGCGATCCCGCTTTTGTTTTTGTATCTGGAGGACATATGCTGAGTAAACGGCTTGCGGCGGTTGCCGCCATGGTGCGGCAGGGCAGCCGCGTTGCCGATATCGGCACGGATCACGCCTTTTTGCCGGTACATCTTGTGGAAAGCGGCATCATCCCGTTCGCGATCGCGTCGGATCTGCGAAAAGGACCGTGCGCATCCGCCGAAAAAACGGTCAAAGCGGCGGGACTTACCGACAAGATCGCGGTGCGGCTTGGGGACGGGCTTTCGTCCGTTTTGCCCGATGAGGTCGACGACATCGTGATCGCGGGCATGGGCGGCGAGACCGTCGCCGCCATTCTTGCCGCCGCCCCGTGGGTGCGGGACGGGCGGCTGCGCCTCATCCTGCAGCCGATGTCGAAGGCCGAGGTGCTGCACGCGTTTCTGCTGACGGGCGGCTTTGCGATCGACAGGGAGACCCTGGTGCGGGACGGACATGACTATGTCGTTTTGTGCGCGCATTTTGCCGATCTGCCGCCGATCGACGACCCGTTCCTTTTCTGGCGCGGCGCGTTCTCTGTGCCCGAGGGACGGGACTATTGGCAAAAAACGGCGGCATATCTCCGTGTGCGTGCGGCGCACGGCGAGCCGCAGCTTGCGGAAATTGCCGACCGTTTGGCGGCATTATGAAAAGGGGTGTGCATATGACAAAGCTTGCGGAGATCATCGATTTTTTGGAGAAAAAAGCGCCCGCAGAGACGGCGGAAGTCTGGGATAATGTCGGGCTTTTGGCGGACGCGGGAAATAAGGAGACGGACACGGTGTGCGTCGCACTGGATGCGACGGCGGCGGCGATCGACTTTGCCGCGAAAACGGGCGCAAAGCTCCTTGTCACGCACCATCCCGTGATTTTTCACCCGCTAAAGCAGCTGACGCTTGACACCCCCGCAGTCGCGGCTCTGACAAAGGGCGTGTCGGTCTTGTCGCTGCACACCAATCTCGACAAGGCGGCGGGCGGCGTCAACGACACGCTGGCGGCGCTTTTGGGGCTTGGCGATGTCACGATGCTTCCCGACGGCATGACGCGCGTCGGGAAACTGCCGATGCCGAAAACGGCGGCGAATTTTGCAAAGGACGTGGCGGCGGCACTTTCCGCGTCGGTCGCGTTTTGCGGGGAGAACACCGTCGAGACGGTCGCCGTTTGCGGCGGCGGCGCGGGGGACGGCGTTTTTTCGCTGCCGACAGGGGTCGACGCCTATGTCACAGGCGAAATGAAGCATCACGAATTTTTGGCGGCACGGGAGATAGGGCTTTGCGCCGTTGCGGCGGGGCACTATGCGACCGAGGTGCCGGTGATCTATACACTGGAAAAATGGCTGCAGGAAGCGTTTCCCGCGCTGACGGTGGCGGTGTTTGCGGACACCGCACCGTATACGGTAACAGAGGGTTGAAACAATGGCTTTGGACGGACTGTATCTTTCCTGCCTGCGCGGGGAGATCGAAAAAGCGCTTTTGGGCTTGCGCGCGGACAAAATTTCGCAGCCCTCGCGCGAAGAGCTTTTCATGAGCTTTCACGGCAGAGAGGGCAGCTATCGCCTGTATCTCTCGGCGCAGGTGAACGCGCCGCGCATACAGCTGACGGCGCTGCGGGCGGAGAACCCGCCGCAGCCGCCGATGTTCTGCATGCTGCTGCGCAAGCACCTTGCGGGCGGCAAGCTGATCGCCGTGCGGCAGCAGGGTGCGGAGCGGGCGCTGTATCTCGATTTTGAATGTGTGAACGAGCTGGGCGACACGGTGCAGCTGACGCTGGCAGCGGAGATGATGGGAAAATACAGCAACATCATCCTGATCGGCAGCGACGGCAGGGTGCTCGACGCGCTGCGGCGCGTGGATCTTGCCATGTCGACGGTTCGCCCGATTTTGCCCGGCGTGCCGTATGTGCCGCCGCTGCCGCCCGAGGGGCGGCACGACCTTTCAAAGACGTCGCCTGCGGATATGATCGCATTGCTTCAGACCGACACCCGCCCGTTGGCGGCGGCACTGGCGGCGACAACGCAGGGGATCGCCCCCGTTTTGTGCCGCGAATTGGCACTGCGGGCGGCGGGGGACGCGGATGTGCCCTGTGACCGCCTTGACGCCGCAGCGTGGGACAAGCTCGCGGCGGGACTTGCCCGCGTGCGGGAAATTTTCGACGACTATACGGCGGGACAGCCGCTGGTTTTGTATGAAGACGGCGTGCCGATCGCGTTTTCGCCGCTGCCGCTGTTGCAATACGGCATGGCGGCGGGCAGAGTGTTCGACGGCTTCGGCGCGGCGCTCGACGCTTTCTATGGCGAACGGGACGCGGCACAGCGCAAAAAGCAGCGCACGGCGGCACTCGCGCATCTGCTGCACACCGACACGGCGCGTCTGAAGCGCAAGCTCGCAAAGCAGCGGCAGGAGCTGGCGGCGACGGGGGAACGCGACACTTATCGCATCTATGCCGACCTTATCAACGCCAACATCTATGCCATCGAACGCGGCGCGGAAAGCGCGCAGCTTGTCAACTATTATGATCCCGACTGCAAAACGGTGACCGTGCCGCTCGACCCCGCCCTGTCGGCGGCGGGGAATGCCCAGCGGTATTATAAGCTCTACCGCAAGGCGCAGACGGCGGGACGCGTGCTCGCCGAGCAGATCGAAAAGGGCGAGGCGGAGCTTGCCTATCTTGAAACGGTGGCGGATGCGCTGTCCCGCGCCGACGACGCGGCGGAAATCGCCGCACTGCACGCCGAGCTGAAAGCGGGCGGCTATGTCAAGGCGCCGCGCGGTGCAAAGCGCAAAACGCCGACGCTTGCGCCGAAAGCCTTTGTGACCGACGACGGGTTCACCGTTTTGGTCGGGCGCAATAACGTGCAGAACGACCGTCTCACCAAGGATGCGCGCGGCAGCGATATTTGGTTGCACACAAAGAATATCCCCGGCTCGCACGTCATTCTTGTCACAAACGGCGAAACGCCGCCCGAACAGTCGGTGCGGCAGGCGGCGATGCTGGCGGCGCTCCATTCGGGCGCGGCGTCCTCGGGACAGGTGCCGGTGGACTTCACGGAGGTGCGGCATGTGCACAAGCCGTCGGGCGCAAAGCCGGGGTTTGTCATTTTTGAAAAAAACCGCACACTGTTTGTCACGCCGGACAAGGTGCTTGCGGAAAGACTGCAAAAAAATGCGGGAAACTGAAAATCAGTTTCCCGCATTTTCCTTTTGTCAGATGCGAAACAGCGTGCGCACATTCTGCGCGGTCTGCGCTGCGAGCGCGTCGGCGGAAACGCCGCGCACCGCCGCGATCGTTTCCAGCACATGGGCGATCATCGCCGAGTTGCACCGCTCGCCGCGATGGGGCGTCGGCGCCATATACGGCGCGTCCGTTTCGACCAGCAGACGGTCGGCGGGCACGGCCGCAGCCGCTGCGAGCGGCTTTTTGGCGTTTTTGAACGTGACCGCGCCGCCGAGCCCGATATACATGCCGAGCGCCGTGACCTCACGGAGCATCTCGACACTGCCCGAAAAGCAGTGCACCACGCCGCGCGGACGATAGCGCGTGAGCAGCTGCAGGGTGTCGGCGTGGGCGTCGCGGTCGTGCACGATGACAGGGAGATCCCGTTCGACGGCAAATTGCAGCTGCGCCTCAAAAACCGCCAGCTGCTGTTCGCGCGGGCAGGCGTCCTCATAGTGATAGTCAAGTCCGATCTCGCCGATCGCCACCACCTTTTTTTCGGACAAAAACGGCAAAAGTGCCTGCGGCAGCGTCGCTGCGTCCACTGTTGCCGCCGCCTCGGGGTGCACACCGACGGCGGCAAACACAAACGGATACCGTGCGGCAAGGGCAAGACACGCAGGGATGCTCGAAAGGCTGTCCGCCGCGTTGATAACGCCGACGACGCCCTTTGCGGGCAGTTCCGCCAGCACCGCGTCGCGGTCTGCGTCAAAGGCGGTGTCGTTATAGTGCGCGTGAGAATCGAAAATTTCCATAGCGTCCTCCAAAGAAAAACGCGCAGCCGAAAGGCTGCGCGCTGCAGTTTCAAGCGATTATTCGGAAAAACCGGACTCCACCAGATCGACAAGCCCCTTCACAGCGGCTTCCTCATCAGCGCCGTCGGCGATGATGCGGATGGTCGTTCCGCCCACAATGCCCAGCGACAAAACGCCGAGCAGGCTCTTCGCGTTGACGCGGCGATCCTCTTTTTCCACCCAGATGGACGACTTATAGCCGTTGGCTTTCTGAATGAAGAAAGTCGCAGGACGCGCGTGAAGACCAACCTGGTTCTGCACCACTACATCTTTAACACACATAATCAGACGCCCCTTTTCAATATCGGAAAGAAAAATATACCACGCATTACTGCCATTAGTATACCACATTTTTATGCTTCGTCAATGCGTTTTGTGCAATTTCGGTTTTGTGACCGATTTTTGGCGAAATGAAAAATTTCGATTTGTGATTTTTGCCATAAAATGTGGAAAACTTTTGGCACTCACGAAACGGCATCTGTCGAAAAAGCGGTGTGTCAGTCGAGGGAAAAACCGTTTTGTCGCAGAAAATCCCTGTCCTTTTCGGTGAGCTGAGCGCCTGCCAGCATGTCCGGCCGCAGCCGCGCCGTGCGCAACAGCGCCTGCTCGCGCCGCCAGCGGCGGATGTTTTCGTGGTGTCCCGTCGTGAGGATCTCGGGGATCTCGCGCCCTTCCCAAACGGCGGGGCGGGTATACTGCGGGTATTCGAGCAGCCCCGCAAAGTGGCTCTCCTCTGTGTAGCACTCCGCGTCCGCCAGCACGCCCGGTACCATGCGGGCGACACAGTCGACCAGCGTCAGCGCGGGCAGCTCACCGCCCGTCAGCACATAATCGCCGACCGAGATCTGTTCGTCCACCAGCGCTTCCAGCACGCGCTCATCCACACCCTCATAGTGTCCGCACAAAATGCAGATCTCCGGAAGTTCGGACAGCTCGACGGCGCGCTTTTGCGTGAGCGTTTTGCCCTGCGGGGACATATAGATAAAATGCGGACGGTGCCCCAGCTCCTCGCAGACGGCGCGAAAGCAGTCGGCGATCGGCTGGGCAAACATGACAAGCCCTTTGCCGCCGCCGTAAGGATAGTCATCGACCTGCATCTGCCGATTTTGCGTATAGGTGCGGATCTGGTGACAGTGCGCCTCAATCGCGCCCTTTTTCTGCGCCCTGCCGATGATGCTGGTTTCCAGCACCGCATCGCACATTTCGGGGAACAGCGTCAAAATGTCAAATCTCACGCGTCAAACAATCCTTTCATGGGGCGGATGCGCACGCTCTCCGCGTCGGTGTCCACCGCGACGACGATGGCGGGGATGGCGGGGATGAGCACCAACGTGCCGTCCGCTTTCTGCATGTGATAGATGTCGCCTGCCCCGTTGTTGCTGACGGCGGTGATGTGCCCATAGACCTCGCCCGTGTCCGCGTCGGAGACGGCGCAGCCGATGAGATCACAGATGAAATACCGCCCGTCGGGCAGCGGCATGTCCGCTCTGGCGGCAAAAAGCCGCCTGCCGCGCCAGGTCGCCGCTTCCTGCACGGTGTCGACGCCTGCCGCTTTCATCAGCACAATATTCTTGTGCGGGCGGCTTTTCACCGCAAATTGTTCTTTTCCCTCCGCATCGGCATACAGCACCGACAGCTTGCAGAAGGCAGCGGCGCTGTCGCACCACGGCTGCACCCGCATCTCGCCGGCGATGCCGTGCGTGCCGACCACCTCGCCGATCTCCAAAAATGCCGCTTTTGCCATAGTTTTCTCCTTACAGTGAAAGAAGGGGCGTCGCGCGACACCCCTTCCTTTTTTGCATTAGTCGATCTCGACCGCGACCTTGACATCCTGACGCGTTGCCGCGGCGCGCACCACCGTGCGCATCGCTTTGGCAATGCGGCCCTGTTTGCCGATCACGCGGCCCATGTCTTCCTGCGCAACATGCAGATGAAACACAATGGTGCCGTCCTCTGCCGGTGCGTCCTGCTCCACTGTGACAGCGTCCGGATTTTCAACCAAACCCTGCGCAATGGTCATCAAAAGCTCTTTCATTCGCGCATTATCCTTTCCGGCGTGCAGTCACAAGCAATTACTTCTCGACGCCGACCTTTTTCAGCAATGCACGGACCGTGTCGGTCGGCTGCGCGCCGTTGGCGATCCACTGCTTTGCCTTGTCGACATCGATGTTGATTGCCGGCGGCTCCGCCAGCGGATCATAGGTGCCGAGCTTTTCGATAAAGCGGCCGTCACGCGGATAACGGGAGTCCGCCACAACCACACGGTAGAACGGTGCTTTCTTCGCGCCGATGCGGCGCAAACGGATTTTTACTGCCATACTGAGAACCTCCAAAAATTCATTACTGATGTGTATATATCTTCAACCGGTCATGCCGGATGAATTCAAAAACCGAAGCCCTTGCCGCCGAAGCCGCCAAGCCCGCCCGGCATACGCATACCACCGAAGCCTCGCTTGCCGCCCTTTGCCTGCTTTTTGAACTGCTTCATGAGCTGACGCATGCTGTCATATTGCTTCAACAGGCGGTTGACATCCTCCACCTTACAGCCGCTGCCCGCCGCGACACGCCGCTTGCGGGAGGGGTTGAAAAGGGACGGATTTTCGCGTTCCTTTGCCGTCATGCTGAGAATGATCGCCTCGACGCGTGCAAACTGCCGCGGGTCGATGTCGACGTCTTTGAGCTGCTTGCCGATACCGGGGATCATGCCGAGCATGCTTTTGAGATCGCCCATCTTTTGGATCTGGCGGAACTGATCCAGCATGTCGTTGAGATCGAACCGATCCTCCCGCAGCTTTTTCGCCAGCGCCTCGGCTTCCTTTTCGTCCACCTGCTGCTGCGCCTTTTCCACCAGCGAGAGCACATCGCCCATGCCGAGGATGCGGGATGCCATGCGGTCGGGGTGAAACACCTCGATGTCCTCGAGCTTTTCACCGACGCCGACGAACTTTATCGGCTTGCCGGTCACGGCACGCACCGACAGCGCCGCGCCGCCGCGCGTGTCGCCGTCCAGCTTGGTGAGCATCACGCCGTCGATGCCGAGCGCATCGTTGAACGCGGTGGCGACGTTGACGGCATCCTGACCGGTCATGGCGTCCACCACCAGCAGGATCTCCTGCGGCTTTGTCGCGTCCTTTATGGCCTTCAGCTCATCCATGAGCTGCGTGTCGATATGCAGACGGCCTGCAGTGTCCAAAAGGACATAGTCGTTGCCGTGATCCTTCGCGTGTGCAATGGCGTCTTTTGCAATGCGCACGGGGTCGATGGCGCCTTCCTCGAAAACCGGCACGCCTGCGCGCGCACCGACGGATTTCAGCTGATCAATGGCGGCGGGACGGTAGATGTCGCAGGCAACCAAAAGCGGTCGCCGCCCCTGCCCTTTGAGCATTTTCGCCAGCTTGCCGGCGTGGGTGGTCTTGCCCGAGCCCTGCAGACCGCACAAAAGCACCACACAGGGCGGATGATTGGCGGTCGCGAGACGCGCGGTCTGCCCGCCCATGAGCGCGGTCAGCTCCTCGTTCACGATCTTGATGACCATTTGCGCGGGGGTCAGGCTCTCCATCACCTTTTCGCCGACGGCGCGTTCGGTGACGCGCGCGGTGAAATCCTTGGCGACCTTGAAGCTGACATCCGCCTCGAGCAGTGCCAGGCGCACTTCCCGCATGGCGTCGCGCACATCCGCCTCGGTCAGTCTGCCGCGGGAACGCAGCTTTTTGAACGAAGCAGCCAGTTTGTCGGACAATCCTTCGAATGCCATGCTTTCACCCTTTCGAAATCACGCTTCTGCCATACGGTCGGCGGCAGCGGCGATCTTCGCCGCACACTCCTCGATTTCGGGGATGCGCCCGTTGCGGTCGTTCACCGCACGCAGCGTCCGCGCATTTTCCTGCACCGTCAGCAGCTCCTCCTGCATCCGACGAAACCGCGCCGCCAGCGCCAGCCGCTCCTCCATTTCGAGAAGCTGCGCTTCCGCACGTTTGATGGAATCGCGCACGCCCTGTCTCGTGATGCCTTCGTTTTCCGCAATTTCCGCCAGCGACAGATCCTCATTATAATAGTAGTCTACCATGCTGCGCTGCTTCTCGGTGAGCATGTCGCCGTAGAAGTCCAGCAAAAAGGAAATCTCCATATTTTTGGACATGGTCGCTGCCTCCTTTAACCTGTAAAGAAAAACGCTTTACACATTATACAGCATGCCGCATGGTTTGTCAAGTCTTTTTTCGACACGAACACAGACAAACCAATCAGGGGGAACGGTTGCGCCCCGGATTGCTTTGTCTCTATTATCCTTATTATATAAGAGTTGACAAGAATTGCCCGCATAGAGTGTGCCGAAAATGCGAGCGATCGGTGCGGCAGAAAAAAATTTACAAAAAAAGCAGTAAAACGCGGTTGTTCAAAACTGGTAATTCTCATGAGAAATGTATATTTATAATCTGAAATAATGAAATATGCATAAATTTCAGCGTGAGAAAAGGAGGATCGTGGAATTTTTTCGCAGATTTATCGTTATTCGATGTCGGTTAGCGGCGGTTGTCAGGGCGCTTTTGGTTGGTTGCACAAAGTTTCGGGCAAAAATCGGAAATCCCGTTTTCGCCCCCATATTTGGTAAATTCTGTCTTTTTTTGTCCCAAAAGGTCGGACAAAATTTGTAAAAAGGCTGTTCAAACGCCTGTTTTGTTTGTGAAACGGCGTTTGAATTGTCAAGTTTGCGTCAGACGGCGGCGCTGCGTAAAAAACCGTTTCTTTCCTTCTTTCGACGACATACGGCGGCGGCTTTTGGACAGGTTGCACAAGTTTCCACCGAAAAATGCCGTTTGACAAGTGGATTTTTGGTGCGTATAATACTGAACGTGTTCGCAACCACGCGTCATCCGCTTTTGTCACATGCTGTGACATGCCGGAATTTGTATATTTTCATACAGTTCACGGCAGACTATTTTTATCCTTTGGAAATTTCGGGAAGATCCTCTCGGGATCGCGGATGACAGAAAGGAATTGACACGCAATGGAAAAGATACTGAACAAAGCGGCACAGTGTGCAAGACGCATCAAAAGACTGTGCGGCGACCGTTTCCTCGCGCTGGCGCTGCTGGCGGCGGTGACGGCGGGAACGCTGCTCGGCGTGCCGGTGACCGCCGAGGCGGACGCCGAGACGATCGGCGCGGCGACGGTGGTGCGCTGCACCTTCAAGCTGCTTGAAAGCAACCTTGAGGCGATGGACGCGGCGACGGTGCAAAAGACGGCGGTCTATGCCGGTGAGCCGACGGTTTTGAACAATGTGACCGTCACGGCGGACGACAACACGGCGGTTCTCTGCCTTGAGGCGGGGGAGACGGTGGCGGACGCGCTTGAGGCCGCGGACGTGACGCTGGGCGCCGAGGATCGGCTGAATGTCGCCGACACGCAGTATGCGACCGACGGGCTGTCGGTCGAGGTGACGCGGGTCACCTATAAGGAATACACGAAGACCCAGGCGATCGCTTTCACCACCGAGGTGAAGTATACAAATGAGCTGCGCCAGGGTGCGTCCAAGGTGAGCCGTCAGGGCGTCAAGGGCATCAAGACCATCACCTATCGCGACTGCATCGAAAACGGCAAGGTGGTTTCCACCGTCAAGGTGAGCGAGGAAGTCACCAAGGCGCCGGTGTCGAAGGTGGTGCTCAAGGGCACAAAGGTCGGCGCGGTCGTTTCCGAAGCGCCGTTTGCCATCGCGCTGGACGGCGCGGGACAGCCGCTGAATTTCAAGAAGAAGCTGACGGGCAAGGCGACCGCCTATACGAGCGATCGCGGCGACTCCGGCACACACACGTCCTGCGGCTACCGTGCACAGGTCGGCATTGTGGCGGTGGATCCGCGCGTCATCCCCTACGGCACGAAGCTGTGGATCGTCTCCGAGGACGGCAAGTGGGTGTATGGCTATGCCATCGCGGGCGACACCGGCGGCGGTGTGCGCAGCGGCAAGCTACTGGTCGATCTCTATTTCGACACCTACGGCGAATGCACCAAGTTCGGCAGACGCACGATGAACGTCTATGTGATCGGGTAAAGAGCATATGCAAAACGCAGTAAAGCGAGAGCTTTACTGCGTTTTTTCTTGCCATTTGGCGGGAGATGTGGTATCATGATGCATATGGACAAAGGGGGACGATGCATGGAAAACTTACGCAGCAAGCTCGGCTTTATCTGCGATATGGACGGCGTCATCTATCACGGCAACCGCATTCTGCCGGGGGTCAAGGAATTTGTGGCGTGGCTGTATGACAACGACAAGGAATTTTTGTTTCTGACCAACTCCAGCGAGCGCTCGCCGCGCGAATTGCAGCAAAAGCTGGCGCGCATGGGGCTTGAGGTCAGCGAAAAGCATTTTTATACCAGTGCGCTGGCAACGGCGAAATTCATCAGCAACCAGGCGCCGGGCGGCAGCGCCTATGTCATCGGCGCGCCGGGTCTGGTGAACGCACTGTATGAGGCGGGCATCACCATGAACGACGTCAACCCCGACTATGTGATCGTGGGAGAGACATCGAACTACACCTATGAAAGCGTGCTGCACGCGGTGAAGCTGGTGCAAAACGGCGCCAAGCTCATCGGCACCAACACCGACCTCACCGGCCCGACCGAGCAGGGCATCATGCCCGCCTGCCGCGCCTGGATCGCGCCGATCGAGCTTGCAACCGGCAGATCCGCCTATTTTGTCGGCAAGCCCAATCCGCTCATGATGCGCACGGGACTGAAGCTGCTCGGCGTGCACTCGGCGGATGCCGTCATGATCGGCGACCGCATGGACACCGACATCATCGCGGGCATCGAAACGGGTCTGGATACGGTGCTGGTGCTGTCCGGCTGCACATCGCGCGAGGAAGTGGGCAGCTTCCCCTATCGC
>UMLL01001093.1_pt1 | contig 23122 bp, 23 predicted proteins | sample 1966591 | NCBI WGS metagenome assembly UMLL01 (sample SAMEA4836200, study PRJEB28245) | human gut metagenome | biome: gut microbiome; material: fecal sample | place: Denmark | collected 2008 | reverse complement strand
TGTTGCGCGCTCAGACAAAAGAGGTTCCCGTCTCCATGGAGACGGGAACCTCTCGAATGGCAATCAAATTTTTTCCGCGTGGCGGGATTTCCGCCATGTGGGTTCTCCACCAGCTGGCGGAAAAGGGGAAACGGGATCAGGACGGTTCTATGGCTGTCCTTTTGGTTTCTTCAACCTCGCTGTCGAGTGTGGCCTTCTCTTCAGGCGCGATTTTGAGCGCGGCGGCAAGGCCATCAAGATAGCTGCGCTCCATGAAGTGATCCACGTCAATGATCATGGCGGAAAGCCGATACAGATCGCGGGCCTCGTCGTGGTTGGCTATGCGGGACGCCAGCGAGGCCGGATCGAGCGGTTTATTCAGCAGCGTATCCAGAACCTGCGCCATATCCCGGCCCGGGAACAACGATTCCACGGCATTATGGATATTGGCCCGTTCCTTGTCGTCGATGTGTCCGTCGGCACGGGCGGCGAAAACCATCGCCTCCAGCAACAACAGGGCCGTCTGATCCGCCGAAACAGCCGGGGGCGGCGTTTGCTGCAGCTCGGCGGGCCAGCCGCTCGGTGCGGGCTGGGCTGACGGGGCCGGTTCGGCGGGTTGCCCCTGTGGGGCCGCGCCGTTGGCTCCGGACCACTTCTGGTAGAATTTCCATGCCAAGGCACCGACGGCGGCCGTCCCACCAACCATCAGCGCGCCTTTGGCAACCTTGCGGGCCGTCTTGCCCGACATCAGCGTGCCGAGCAGTCCCCCGAGCGCCGCCGAGCCGAGCAAACCGCCCAGCCCTCCGGCGGATTTCACCATATCGCCAAGAGCGTTTCCCGTCCCCTGACCGGACGGGGCATCCGCCTTCTGCTGTCCGCCGAGAGCGCCGTTCAGCTTGTCGCCAAGCCCTCCCAGCCCGCCGAGGCCGTTGCTTATCTGATTGAATAAATCCTTCATGAGGAACTCCTTGCCTGTTTGTGAGGCGGAAGAACCTCCCGCCCGGTTACGACACTAACAAAACCGGGCAAATCCGCCAGCGCATGAGAATCTCACGCCTCCCGGCTGTGATGGACCCGGCGCATCTCCCGAAGGAACATGTACAGCACGCCCATTGAGGTCACGAATGACAGCGAATCCGAAACGGGCAGACTGATCCAGATGCCTTTCAACTCAAAAAAGCGCGGCAGAATGAGCAGGCAGGGAGCCAGAAACAGCAGCTGACGCGTCAGAGAAAGGAAAATCGACAGTTTGGCCTTGCCGATGGACTGAAAAAAGTTGCCGACGACGATCTGGATGCCAACCAAGGGGAATACCAGCGTAGCGAGGCGCATACCTTCCACGGAGAGGGCGATCAGGCCCGCGTCGTCGGTGAACATCCGGGACACGATTTCCGGAGCGAACTGCCCGGCAAGGAACCCCGCCGTCGTGATCAGCCCGCCCGTGATGACGCCGTACTTCAGCGTCTGCTTTACCCGTTCGAACTGCTGCGCCCCATAGTTGTATCCCACAATGGGCTGCATACCTTGCGTAAGCCCCATAACCAGCATCACGAACAGGATGAGTATCCGGTTGAGGATGCCGAACGCCCCGATGGCCATGTCGCCGCCATACCGCTTGAGGCCGATGTTGATGAGCACCGTTACCAGACAGGCGCACACATTCAACAAAAACGGCGACATGCCGATGGAAAAGATGCTTGAGACAATCTTCCAGCGCAGCCGGAACGTCCCTTGCCGGAAATGCACGGTGCTTTTCGGATTGCGGAAGTGGCTCAACACCCACACCATACCTACGCATTGTGACAATACCGTGGCGATAGCCGCGCCCCGGATGCCCCATTTCAGCCAAAAGATGAATATCGGTGCCAGAATGATGTTCATGCCCACGGTCAACACGGCGGAAAGCATGGCTTTTTGCGGATACCCCGTGGCCCGCATGATGTGGTTGAGCCCGAACATGGTACAGGTGACCGGCAGGCCGTACAGAATGATCTGCATGAAATCGCGGGCATAGGGCAAGGTGTGTTCGCTGGCCCCGAAAGCCGTCAGCACCGGATCAAGCACCAGTTGCGACAGCAGGCCGAACGTCACCCCGTTGATGAGGCCGAGCAGCAGGACGTTGCCGAGCACGCGGGTAGCGCCGTCGATGTCCTGTTGCCCCAGCCGGATGGAACAGATGGACGCGCCGCCGATGCCGACGAGCAGAACCAGCGCGAAGGTCAGGTTCATGACCGGAAACGTGATCGCAAGGCCGGAAATGGCCAGCGGACCGACGCCGTGCCCGATAAAAATACTGTCGATGATGTTGTAAAGGGAAAAGACCACCATCGCGGCGATGGCGGGCAAGGAATAGCGGAGAAGCAGTTTTCCGATCGGTTCTGTTCTCAGCAAAAGCGTGGCGCTGGTGTCAGCCATATGTACCTGCCTTGTCTCTATCGATTGGAGCAATACGAAATACGGAAATCCGTTCTGCGTTGCCGCGCAGGACGGGAAGATGTGGCACTCAACGGAGGGAGGAGTGGAAGAGAAAGCCAAAAAGGTGAGGTGGGCCTGTTTTGAGGCATCCCGCCTGCAAAATCAAGCGGAAAAATACACGTCCGGAACCGCCCCTAAAGACGGGTTCGGCTGAAATACGGCGTTATTGCGGAAGTTACGCAATCTTAGAGCAATGCAAAAAGGCGTCCCGCATTCAGAACGCCTTCCTCCGAAAACGTTAGGCTGCGGAAGGCCGATGCTCCAAAAGAAGTCGCCCGTCAAGCCCGAACACACGGAACGCACCGGCTTCGAAGATGCCATAAGAAGCAGGAAAGCCGCCCTTGGGCAGCGTTGTGCTGCCGGGGTTCCAGAAATGGACGCCGTCGACGGTTTCCCCGCGCGGGATATGGGTATGCCCGCTCAAGACCACATCGCCGGGGCGCACGCCGGGAATGGGGGGGCAACTGGGAAGGTGGTGTCCGTGCTGTGCCACGATGCGCAATCCGTCAGCGGCTATCACGGCGCTGTCTTCCACCGCGAACGGAAGCAGCATGAGATCCACTTCGGCGTCGCAGTTGCCGCGCACGGCCACGATGGGCGTGTCGAAATCCGCGAAGACGGAAACCACGCTTGGCGGCCCATAGCTGGAAGGAAGGGGGTTGCGCGGGCCGTGATACAAATAATCGCCCAGGAGGACCAACATATCGGGCAACAGCTCCTCGCAGCGCCGGCGCAGAAACGCGGCGGCTTCCGGGGAACCGTGCAGATCGGAAGCAATGAGCAAACGCATGGGATATCTTTCTCCAGAAATAAGGATGAATGAGTCTACCCTGTTCCTCCATTGCACGCAAACAGGGTAGAACGGCCGTCCCCGCATGGCCGTGCACACGGGGGCTCGGGATAAAATCCCGGTTGACGGAGCTCCGACCCGGAAGTAGGGTTCTCCGCCGTGCCATTTCCGGCGGAAACGACGGCCATCCGGACCGCCCCCAACCTCTTGAGCCAGCCATGCCCATCTTTTCCCATACCGTCACAGGATACCTGTTCGCCCTGCTCGCCACCGTGGTCTGGAGCGGGAATTTCGTCGTGGCCCGCGGCCTCGCTGGAGCCCTCTCTCCGGTTGAGCTGTCCTTTTGGCGCTGGAGCATCGCGTTTCTGACCATCCTCCCCTTTGCGGGCCGGAGCCTGCTGCGTTCGCTTCCCCTCGTCCGCGGCACATGGGGCAAAGTCATTCTCATGGCCCTGCTCGGCATCACCTGTTTCAACACCTTCATCTATCAGGCCGGGCATACGACCGACGCCACCAACATGTCGCTGCTCGCCACGGCCTCTCCCATCGTCATGGCCGCCATCGCGCACCTGTTCCTGCGGGAGCGGCTTTCCCGGTTCCAGTTCTTCGGGCTGTGCGGCGCCCTCTGTGGGGTCATCATCCTCGTGTCGCGCGGCAGGCTCGGCACCCTTCTCGGGCTGCGCTTTGCGCAAGGCGACTTATGGATGCTCCTTTCAGTCTTCCTGTTCGCCGTCTACAGCCTTATGCTCCGCTGCCGTCCCAAGGCATTTCCACAAAAAGCCTTTCTTGCCCTGCTCATCGGCATCGGCGTCCTCGGCCTGATCCCGCCCCTGCTTTGGCAGGCCGCCGACACCGGGCTGAGCCCGCTGGACGGCCCCATCCTCAGCGCCCTCATCTACATAGGGGTCGGGGCATCGGTCGTTTCCTTCCTCGCGTGGAGCCTCGCGATCGAACGCATCGGCATGGTCAGGGCGGGCATCATCTACAACAGCATCCCGCTGTTTGCGAGCCTTGAGGCCACATTGTTCCTGGGCGAGTCCATCACGCTTCCGCAGATGATCGGCGGAGTGCTCATCATCGGCGGCATCTGCTACGCTTCATTCGGCGATCTCTACGCGGCAAGGCGTCTTCTCAAGTAATCCTTCCCCTCACGCCGTAAAACGAAAGGCCCTCCTCAACGGAAGGGCCTTTTTTCAATCTCGATGTTTCTTGTCGTGGTGTTCTTTGAACTTTTTCGCCTGTCCGGGCGGAAGCCCTCCCTTCTTGGCAAGGCCGGGAGGCACGCCCTTCCACTTATCCCGATCGTGATCGTAGCGAGACTGCCCGTATCCGAACCGACGCGGATCGACCTTGTATTTCCGGGCAATGCGCTCCCAGCTGTAGCCGTCGTCGCGCAGGGAGCGAATACGGGATTCGCTTACTCCCGCGATGTGCGCCATCGTGCGGATTCTCGCCCGTTCGAGGCGTGACTCGGCATTGCGCCAATCACGATCATACCGGCTGTAATCCCTGCCCCCCTGCATAGCGTCGTTAAGGGCATCATGGGCCCTGTCGGCGGCACGGGTCATATCCGCCAATTGTTCGAGCGCATCGGAAAAATTGCTCAGATTTCCCGAAAAAGCCGGAAGCGGCGCAAGGCTCAATACTCCGGCAAACGCCATAACGAGCAGGCAATGCTTTTGGTTCATATGGCGGTTCTCCTGTTCTTGTACAGTATTCCTGACCGTGTGGAAACGCCTCTACGGTGTTTCGCCAGAAAGAGCAACGCCCTTACGGACCACGCCCGGATGGCTCGTTTTTTCCCTCTCCAAAACAAGTTGGTTTCATTCGGAAAACTCTAATACTGCGGCCTGAAGCAAAATATATAACGCCATGCCGAACGGCTCTCAGAGTCTTTCCGCGTCATGGGCATCAAAAGCCTCGGCATCACGGAAACGGTGATTCCGTTGGCCGCAGCCGCCTCATGGCAACGTGCCGCCGCAGGCTCAATGGAAACTGAAGTTGCCACCGATAGCTATTGAGGCTTTTGACGCGGCGAACGCCTAAATGGCTCTCATCTTCTTTCCTTATGCTCTTTCGGTGAACCATGATCCTTCTTCCATGATCACTGGCAGTATAGGTTCTTTCATACCTTGAAAACCTCGGTACCGCATCGTTCCGTTTTTCAGGTTGCCCCAACTCCACCCCACGCAGCAAACAGGGGAAAAAGAACTTTACAGAAAAGGAAAGGGCGACGGGAAACAACGTGAACCATCCCTTTCTCGATTCCATGTCCGGCCATTGCATTTTTTCATCTTCCCTTCCGCCTCCAGTACGTGTCCACCTGCCTCTCCCGCATCTATAATTTGGACATACGCATTCTACATATCCATAATGTACACGCAAAAAGACACGTTACGCGGTCCAGACAGTGCCATGTGGACTGTGTGGAACACTTCAAGACGCTGTTCAAGCCGGAAGTCTCGCCGAAACTGATGTGGAAAAACGCTGCCAAAGTACTCGGGCTTGAAACCTCCGAAGGGGGTTAAGGCGTAAGAGACGAATACATCGCTCCCACTCGCCGTGAACAATGGCTCCCGCATTGAGGTATGCCCCCTGTATCCTTACGAGGGGCATTCCTTTTTCCATTTTGCAGATTTCAAACGACTAACCGGCAAAGCTTACAGAAAAATATCAAAAAGCAGCTCTCCCCGATACCCCTTGGGTGTACACATGCGCTGGATACGAAAAAAGGCAGCTACGATTTCCGTAACTGCCTTATTTCATTCTGGTACCGGGAGCGAGACTTGAACTCGCAAGATGTTGCCATCGGCGGATTTTGAGGGCGGATTAAAAATATACAATAACAGTATGTTATGTAATCATGTAGGGCAACTGCCCGCCCTACGGCTTCTTTCTCTCAATCTTATGATCAACATTTACCTCCATACCCTATCAAAGACGCTGTTACATGCGGTTGAGATTATACCAACGCGCTCCAAAAACTAACGCGTTACTGCGGAAAACGTAACTATATCAACCTATATTTTCTCTTATTTTTTCATATTCAGCCAACTTACGCAAGCGTTGCTTTTCTAAAGAGGCCACCATTTCTTTTCCTTTTTCCTCATCAACATTAATGTTCATAATTAGGTTATACCACATCTCTGCCTCTACAATAATTTGATCAAAATCCATACGGTATTCCTCTATAGATTTTGATTTTATATACGATACTAATGTGTATAGTTCCGATTTTTTTGATATTTTATCTTTATTTTTGTATAAATACAACAAACAATCAGCTAATTGCAATCCATATTCCGTACTTGAGCTTGATATTTTTATACTACTGCCTTCTAATAATTTAAATCTATCTATTGTATCCATACCTACATTTATATACTTAGGAGCATCTACATCAGAAAATATTTCATGCCACTCTTTTATAGATTTACTGAATTGAGATTGCTCATCGTGAATAATATGTACATCATTAGAATTCCATTTACATCTTTGTTTTTCAACAATTCTAGATAACTGAATAAAAAAAGTTACATTGGGAGATATCATCAGCGACAATTTTTTATCATTATAAAATGATATATTGTCACTATATTTAATTGCAAAGTCGACACTATTATTAAAAATTTCTTTAGATCTTAAGTCTAATTCTTTATTAACAGATAGTTTTTCTGCAATCATTTTCATACATGAAACAAAATATGTTCGAGAACTCTCTTTATTTTTTTCTATAGCTCCCTTCCAAAATTCTTTTAATATATCAGTATCAACTATAGATAAAAATTTTGCCAACAATATAGATCTCAGAGGCCTAAGATTATAATGATGTGTAGCAACACCATAATTTTCACCAGAATCAAGTATTGTATCAAAAAGTTTTGTTGCAACATATGCTTCTTTATTTATATATATTAATGCTAATTTAGGATTTATCTTTTTTAAAATACGTTTCAATTCGAAACAAACATTTGACATCTTTGTCAAGCCCAATTCATTACCATGAAGTTCCTTTATGTTATATTTTGAACAAATAGTATCAAAATGTCTAGAAAAAATGTTCTGTATATTCACCTTAGACACCACAGCAATCAAATAGAAAAATTTTTGATCACTATCAAACATATTTAATCCAGAATTTCCAGACTCATCAATATAAACATACATGAGTAAACCCTCCATCAATAGGTATTCAGATAAAATACTATCAGTATCCCCCCAAAAAGCAACGCCCTTGACTTTCCTCCCATTTTCTGGCGATCTGACCTCCCCAGGTAGTAACAGGCGTATCCGTCGCCTTTGCCATGCCCCACATGGTGAAAAAGAGCGGATTTTTTTTGCATCTTGCCACCATTGCATCCTTTTTTCAGGGTGTTGGTTACATATTGGCGAGGTGACGTCCGGTATCCGTGAGGACCGGCGGCTGTTACTAGCCGGGGAGCGTCACCTTGCCTTGACAATATCGCCGCTTTTATGCTTTGTTGACCGCGGAGCCTAGAAACTCCTCTACGAAGGTCGCCATTGCCTGAAAGTGGCTCTTTTTATGCCCTGTCAATACTGGAAACAGTTTTGGGAGTGGTGTATCTACGGTTATTCAGGCCGGGAGTGGGCTAATAGAATACCCGCAAGGGGAATATGCCCGCCGTTCGTAGACGGTTTCTAGCTCCCGGCCTTTTCTATTTCAGAAAGGGCCAATAGAAAAATCTACGAGGTTCCTATGTCAAAGCCCACCCTTTCTCCCGTCCAGTTCCACGGCTCAACCATTTTCGTCGTCACCCACAAGGGCGAACCCTACGCCCCCATGCGTCCAATTATTGAGGGCATGGGGTTGAGATGGGCGGCTCAAACCGTCAAGCTCAATTCCAACAGGGAACGATGGGGTGTTTCGATGATCGAAACACCTACTACATCCGGTATACAAGACACCCTCTGTATGCCCGTCCGCAAGCTCCCCGCCTTCTTCGCCAGCATCAACCCCAACAAGGTACGCTCCGAACTCCGCGACCGTATCCGCCTCTACCAAGACGAATGCGACGACGCCCTCTGGAACTACTGGACAAAGGGACAGGTCACCCGGAAGCCAAAGGCCGCCCTGCCCGCCCCGGCACAACTGAGCCTGCCCGCCGCCGAGCCGCTGTTTGATGAAGCCCCTTTGCTCGAACTGGCGGAAGACATCCGCCGCGCCCAACAGACCTACCGCAGCATGTACGCGGATATGATCCCCCGAGTATTCCGGCTGGCCTTTCCAATCATAAGCGCCGTTGAGCGGCGGCTCACCAACAAGAAGTACCCTCCCTTCTCGGAACTCCGTCCGTATAGCCAGATGGACAATTACCTGACCGAACTCCTGCCGCGTAGCCTCAGTTCTCTTGCTGAGCGGCTCCCCGATCAGCACAATCCCGCCATGTGCCTGCTCGAATACGCCCGCATCCTCAACGCCTCGCGGGGGTAACGCCATGCTCACCACCCTCGACGCCGCCAGAGGTATGCAGCGCAGGCACGCCAAGCTCCTGCGGGACATAGATCGCCTCCGCTCCATCCTCCCGCCGGACTTCGCGGCCACGGCCTTCATCCCGGATGCCCAGACCGATGCCGCCGGGAACCGGCAACGCTTCTTCCACCTCACCCGTAACGCCCTGCCCTTCCTCTTCATGGGACAGGCCACAAAACACGAAATCCGCTGGATGGCCGAAACCGTCCGCCGCACAGCATAAACGAGAAGACCCGGCGGAATCTCTCCCGCCGGGGCTTCTGGCTTCACGCCTCAATCAACCATCCCGAAAATTTTAAATAAAAACAGTATAATATATCTATGTTTCACAATACAGTTATCCAAAAGAAAAACGGCGACCTGCGGGGCGAAGAGTGGGGAAAGGGGTGGGCATAGCTGCAGGGATTGGAAAAGGACTTGGCGCTGGTTGAGGAGGGACACTTCCTCCTGAAGCATGAAGACAACTCACCGCAATTGCATCAGAATCAACACTCACTCCCTTCTTTTTTGCGCTCTCTTGTACTTGATTAAGTATATTTTTTAAAATGCTATGTGGGGAAAGATGCTGTCCCTGCTTAATACCTAAAGGCCCCCAGAAATGGAACTCACTCCCATCAACCATATCTTCATTTACTATAACATAACATTTTTTATATATTGCATAAAGAACACCCAGTGTAACTAGCAATCTTGCATAACCTTTCCTTCGATATTTTTCATTGACAAGTAAACGACCTAGATTGACATTTTTTAAATAAGAGATATGGATATAGCCTATTTCACATGTTCTATCATAATAAAATCCATATTCAGTTCTTTTATTTTTTATGCTGTATTTGTACCAAATATTTTTTCTTTTTTCAGAAAAGGACTCTGAAGAATCCAATTCACAAATAGCCTCATAAAGCTCTGTAATGTAAAAATTTATGGTGCACACAACGCCCTCCCTATAAAAGTTCAAAAGGATTTTTTCATAACAGTTTTATAACATTACATTATTATATATCTATTTTTATATTGCATGATATTGCTATAAAAATCAACTCGCCTAACTTACCTACTGTTTTCAGGGAAGCGAGTATCCTAATTTCCTCGGAGTTAGCTTCTCTGCCGCACCGCATAAACGAGAAGCCCCGGCGGAATCTCTCCCGCCGGGGCTTCTGGCGTCACGCCTCAATCAACCATCCAGCAAAATCTCCAAACCGGAACACCTCTACGGCGTCGGGCCCCAACTCCCCACGGTAAAGGGGCCGCTGCACGCCGGACAGCGCAAGCTCTTTCCGCATCACCGCCCCCGGCTCCGCGCCCTGCCTGAGCTTGCAATCCCACGTCAGCCGGGACAGCACCGTAGCCGGATAGCCGCCGGGGGATTCTTCCTTGTCCACGACGATGATCGCCCCGCCCGGCTTCACCTTCCCCCGCAGCGTCGCAAGCAAACGCCGCCGCTCAGGGACAGGCAAAAACATGAGCGTCAGAAAGGCAATCCCCACGTCGAACCCCTTGTACGGATAGCGGGCCACGTCCGCCGTGATCGCCCTCCCCGGCCCCCGGTACGCCGCCACCATGTCCCGGCACTCATCCAGCGCGACAAGCCGCGCCTCCCGCTCATGCAGCGTCGGCGCCAGCACGCGCCCGATGTTCCCGGTGGAACACCCCAGATCATACACCTTGCCCCCCTGCGGGATGTAATGCCGGGCAATCATGGCCACCGCCGCCGTCGCCATGTCGTACCAAGGAAGCTGTTCGCGGACATGCCCGTCAAACTGGCCGGAGAAGCCGCGAAACGTCCAGTCCTTCAACTCCCGCGCCGCCCGAGTCATAAGCTCACCCCCAGACGGGTACTGAAGGCGGCAAGAGCCTCTTCCGCCATGCCGAGCCTGCGGCCGCCGGGATACGGCAGATCGAACTCGAACCGGAGCGCGGCGGCGAGGCGCTCAGGATTCACAGGGCGGGGCTTGCGGCAGATTGCAGCGATTGACGTGGACTTGGGGCAGATTTCCACTTCACCAAAAAACTGAAGGAAAAGCTCCCTGAACTCAGCGCGATCATAGTATTTCTGTACTTTTGGAGCCACGCCGAGATCCCCAATCGTGACCCCCCTTTCCCAAGCGACGCGGAACGTGCCTTCATACATGCCATGCTCATTCAAACCGGGGCCGCGAGTGTGGCACTGCCAGTTTGCCCCCTTGGTGGAGCGCGCCGAAGCGTACAGTGTGGAATCCCCATCACACAGTGCGGCGCAAATGCAAACGATGTGTTCCCGGTCGGAAACAAAGGGCACTGAATTAAGGACGGACGAAAGAAAGAGGGAGGTAAAGCGTTTCCCGGAACGTACAGCATGAATGAACCCCTCGGCTGACCGCTTGCCACGGTCAAAGGAAATCCGTTCGTGCCCATCGTTTTCGTAAGGCTCGAACGCCGTAACGTCGATCCCCGCTTCACGGAGCATACGCGCCTCGTCACCATGCCCCGAACCGAAATCGAGCACGGAATCACCACAAACGTGCAGCCACTTCGCCCTGTGCTCAGGATCCGCAATGTCAAAGTCGGCGTTGCGGCGGCTGCGGAAAACAGGGATGACATAGGCGGTCCCCAACGTGCGGCGTCTCATCCTGCTGCGGCGGAAGGCCCCATATCGCAGCATGTCCGCGTTGTCCCCCTCAAAATGGAAATCCATGCTCAACAGGTTCAGCATTGCCCGCGCAAGTTCTGCCTTCACCGGGGATACGGTGATCGCCTCTATCGTTTCCCTGCCCTTCCGCGCCGCAGCCTCAAGCCGCCCGATGCCGTTGACCACCGCGTCGTCCCCAGTCAGCACAATGGGCAAATGGACGCCAAGCCGCGCCAGAGTCCGGCCTACGTTGGCGGATTGCGGCTGAAAGCCGGACACATTCCGGCAGGCCAGTTGCCGGACGTTCCGCGTGGCCAAAGACAGGCACGGCCAAAACTCCGGCGCGTTCGGATCAAGGTCGGGCAGACGTTCGGCAAGCTCATGAACGTGGGCACGCTGAAGCTCTGCCCGAAGCTGCACCTCATCGGCTGTCATGGGGATGTCGTTTGTGGCCCGGTTGAAAAGGATGTTCAGGCCGCGCCGCCGCTCCTGCGGGATGTCCACGAACATCACGGGAACCTGACGCGCCCCCATGGACATGGCCACGGCGTGGCGTTGATGGCCGGAAAGGATTTCCCCGTCCGGCGTTGCGACGATGGGAAGCAGAAAACCGAGCCGGGACAGGGAAAGCCTCACCAGCGCAAGGCGTTCCGCATCGGCGCGGCGGGGATTGTAGCCCGCGGGCTTCAGGCGTTCGACAGGCACAAGCTCTACTCCGCACATACGCCAAGCCTCCGCAGGATTTCCGCGTGGATCTCGGCTTTCGTAAAGCCCGCCGTGGTCATGAGGTCCCGCTCAAGCAAAAGGAACCGTTCGCGGGAAAGGGGAATGCGATAGGGGCCGACGATAATACGGGTATCAGGCCCGCTGTCCTTCTTTGTCTGCATTGTTGCGATCTCGGCCGTCATGCGGCTCAAGGCCGGGGATCATGTCCCTCACGTATTTGATCTCCCCACAGCGGGGGCATTTGATTTCAAGGGCGATTGCCGTTCCTTTCGCCAGCAACCGCCCGCAGTTGCCGCACCGAATCTCTTTTTCAATCCCTCTCATTCGTTGAAAGTCCTATCTTGCGCCCCCGAGCATCGCCTGATAGCCTTTGCGCGCCCCTCGCTATGGGCACTCAACCGCAGGCGGAAACCTTGCACGATGATTACAGCATCGTGTGGGGCCGTGGTCCGGTGGTCGTACACCGGGCCGGTGGGGGAGCGTCGTAACTCCCCCGCCTCTGCCTGAACATACTCTAACGGTTTATGTTTCCTGGGTCACGCGCCGCAATTCCGGCGGCGACTGCCTCCCCTCCCTCTCGCTCTCATAACTGCTCTTGCAGTGTTCCCTCTGCCAGAAGAACAGCCCGTCTATGAGTTTGCGGGGCCACGCTCTCACCCCGTCCCGCGCCCAGCGGTAACAGCGCGAGGACAGGGTTTCGTCCGGCCAGCCGCCGAGGAGCGTATTGAGGAGCTGGTCGACGGCGATCAACGTTCGCTTTCCGTAGGTCATGCGGCTTCAACCTCTTCCGGCGTGGTCGCGGCCTCCACAGCCGCCTTGCGTTCCCCGCCGCGCTGCATCGTCTCGTTCTTGTGCTTCATGGCCCCGCCCGCGTAGAACGCGAGGAAGCCCGATGCGTCGAACGTCAAGCGCTCAAGCTCACCGCCCGGCGTGTAGGCGTTCCACGTTACGGAGTCCGGCAGGCCCGGCATTCCCGATTGCTTCATCAGGCAGACGTTCGCCGTATCCGCAAAATTCTGCTGGTCAAAGGTGTCATAGCTGAAATGATAGGTGACTCCGCCCACGGCATAGTCGAACCCGGAAGCAATGGCGGCGGACGTTTCAGCGTCGATCCATGCCTTCTTCGCTGCTTTCAGTTCCTCCAGCGTAGGCGTTTTGGCGGATTCATCCTGTACAACTTCGGGGTGCCGCTTCACATAGTCAGCAAGCACATTATGCATGTCCGTCCACTCGCCATCGTTCGGGACATGATAGAGGCCGCTTCCAAGAACAAGATCCACCCGTTTAAGCACATAGGAGCCATCACCGCGCAAAATGATTTCAGAAAGATCCCATTTGTGGTTCGCCTCATCCAAAAGAATATCGCCATCAATTGTATATTCCACGGTGTTACCCTACCTGAAAAAATACGCCGAATTCTTCATCAGGGAAATTATCTCTGAAAAAGGTCCCAAAGACGTGTCCGCCCTCATAGACTCCGGGTTGTATCGTTGTGTTGAAATACCACAAGGTGATCGGATAAAAGACGGCGAACTGTCCGCCGCTCGGTCCGACGACCCTATGTGTCGAACTAGATACCCATTCCGTACGTCCTCTCCGTATTGCCCCGGTGATGAGATTCGTATTCCCCGCCATCCCAACGCTGCCCGCACTGTTCGCATAGTTGGCGGAATTGGCATAGTTCACGCTGAAATTTGAGGGGTTGTAGACGTACATGTTGACGCCGTCATTACCTCCCCACAGCCAACCGGGTTGGCCTCCCTGCCCCGCCCAATTCCAGACGGTATCGACGCCCCCTTCCCTGCGCAGGCGGTTCGCGGCCCATGCCGTCCCGCCATTTGCCGGAGCACTTCCGGCGGTATCTGCGTATCCGGCGGTATCGGCTTTCGCATGTATTACACGGCCATCCATATATGCCTCCCCCGTGTCCGGGGAAAAACGAAATGAATGCCCTTGATTGCCACGCGCCCCAGAGAGCACGATTACCCTTCTTCCGCCGTCAACAACCTGTTTTATTTGTATGTCGTTGATTTGGAGAGGGCTATCCGCCACAAGTTCTCTCGTGCCGTCTTCATAAGTCACAGCAGCAATGGACGTGATATGTCCACTGCTATTTTTTGAATAGAATTGCGTGTATTTAGCGTTATCCGATGCGCGCTGTATGACATCGAACCCGCCCATGATCACACTGTTTTTGTCGCCAAGAAACAGGCCGCGCTCAGTATTGGTAGAGGGTGCAGCCCCGATCGCATTTTCAAGATCATTGATCTGGATGCTGCCCGTCATGACGCCGCCGCCAGTTGAGAGCGCTGGCTTGTACTCCCCGCCTCCGGTCAGGAAGCTTTCATGCTGCCCGGCGGCTGCGGGCGGCACAAGGCCGCTTGTCCCGGAGGTAGATGCCGTCGCGCCCTGCATCTCGGGTACGGAGATGATGCCGTTTGTATTACGGATTCCGTCTCCGATCTTATTCCCGGTAAGTACTTGATTCCATATTTCCCATGTAGTTCCGCCAGATATGGATGTTCTCCAGTATATGCCATTTCCGGATACCATAATCTGAAAAAGGCGATTGCCGTTGCCCTGCATTCCTGAGACAAAAAGCGATCCTATTGATGCTCCGGATATTCCGATCGGGCCATTTTTGGGATTACCTGTCGTTCTGTAAAAACCAGGTACAGTCAACATGTTGAAATCTAAATCGGCAAGCTGCCTTGCATCCCCAACCTGCCCCCGCGCGCTCGCCAGATCCCCGAGATCCCCCCCAATCGCCACGTCCTTCGCGGTGATCACGCCGCCCGCGTCGGACTGCGTGGTCTTCCCGTCGACCTTCGCCAGCCCCGCGTGGCTTTCCGACGCATACCCGACATTGGCGAGATCCTGCGCCTCGTCGCGGGCCGCTTCCGCCGCTATGCGGGCGGATTCGGCGGATTCGGCGGAAAGGGCCGCCGCGTTCTTTGAGGCAAGGGCATTCGTCTCGCTGACTTTCGCGTTGTCTTCCGAAACCTTTGCGGCCCCCGCCGAGCCCGAGGCTTCACCCGCCTTCCTTTTCGCCACCTCTTCCGAGTCGTGGGCGTTCCGTTCGCTCAGAGCCGCCGCGTCGACGCTGGCGTTCACATCCACAGCAAATTCGTTCAGCGCGGGGATCAGCGTCTTGTTCAGATCATCGTTGACCATCTTCTTCTGCGCTTTCAGGCTGTTGAACGTCAGCACGTCAAACCGTTCCTGATCGCCCACAAGTCTGTCCGGCGGTTCCGGGAGATCCGAAATCTTGGGAAGCTGCTTTACTGCCATTACTTCAACCCCTGTATGTCAATGTTCATGTCGATCTTGTTCGGCCCGGCAAAGACCGCGTTCCAATCCTCAAGCCAGCCCCAGACCGTCAGCGACTGGTAGGAGCCGATGCCCTCGTTGTCGTCCCCGAGCCAGAGCGCAGGAAGGCCGTGCATCCGGGCGAGGACTTCCCGCACGCTGTCCAGCCGGGACGGGTGCAGGTACAATGGCAGGCTCGTGCGCTTGGCGTTGGCCCGCTTGACCAGCCGTGTGTTGCCGAACTCGTCGGTGTCCTTGCGGGAATAGTCCCGGATGCCGAGACGGGTGTTGTACTGCGTCATGCCGATGGGCCACGCCTGCCCCGCGACGACGTGCCCGAGTGCGGGGCCTCCCTCTTGTGTGAGCGAGACATAAAGCGTCGCCACGGGCGACATGGGAATGTTGGTCACGGCCTGATCCACGATGCGCTCAAGGGGCAGGAAGTAGTAGTTCCAGTAGCCGTCCACGTCCTTGAGCGTGGAAACCGTGCGGTCATACATGACGAGGCCGTCACCGTCCCGCACCACGGCCCGGATGCTGGTGGCCTTGAAGTTCAAGAGCGCGAACGCGGTGCAGCGGTTGAAGGTTACCGCAAACGTCATGACGTCCTCAGCCGCGACAGTCTGCGTGGACACATACTGGTCGAGCATGGCGTAACGGTTCGTCGGCCCCATGAGCCGCCAGAAAGCGTCGGTTCCCTCGCTGTGCTGATCCGGCTGTTTACCCGTGCTGTCGGCCACGGCCTTGTAGACCTTGTGCTCATGGATGACGGAATCCCCGATCTGATACGCCGTGCCCGCACTCCACGCCGGGGCGTCGTTTTCCGGCACGGTGCTGGACAGCAACCGGATAGCCTGCGGTTCTATGAGCTTCATGCCCGCACCCCCGGCATACCTTCCTTGTCCCAAAGTTCGACCAAATCCGATACACGCCGCCCGTACTTAGCCACTTCGTTGAGGAGGATGTTCATGTCCCGGCGAAGCTCGTAGACCTCCTCGCGGCTTCCACCGCTCTCCCCGGACGTTCCCCGGGGCGTCGCGCTGCGGAACAGCGCCGCCGTATCCGCCGCCGTGTAGACGCGCCCCGGCTGCGAGAAGTTCACAAGCTCCGGCCCTTCCTCGCCCACCACCGCCCACCCCGGCATGGCAAGCCCGCCCCGGGCGAACGCCTTCACTCCGGCCTTGTCGCCGGCCGCATCCAGAAGCGGCCTCAATTCCGCAATCTGTTTTTCGATCTCCTCAAGCGTGGCGCTCTGGCCCTGCAACTCCGCAAGCGCCGCGTTCTGGACATCAAGCTGGCCTTGCAGCGCTTCAAGTTGCTTGTCGGCTGCGGACACCTGCGCACCCGCCGCCTCTTGCGCGGCCTTCAACTGTGCGTTCACCGCCCAGAAAGCGTCGAGGTATTCCTCTTCCGTGCCCGCCGTCTGTTTCACGAGGTCGAGCAGGGAATTACCCACGCCCGCAAGCTGGCCCGCCGCGTCGGAGTCGCCGCCAAGCGCAAGCCCGGACAGCCACCGGAACTCGGCCTGCACCGTGCCGAGGCGGTTCTCCGCGTCAAGGTTGGCGCTCCCGGCAAACAGGTTGTACCGGGATTGACCAAGGCTCTTGTCGAGCCCTTCCCATGTGCTCTTGAGCGTCTTTGCGGCGGAAAGCTGTTCGTTGATCGCGTTGATCTGTTCCTGTATCGCCTGCTGTTGCAATTGGACCCGCTGCTGTTCCAGCGCGTCCATCTGCGCCCTGAGCGAATCGTATTCGGACTTCGCGGCATCCTGCGCGGCCTTCGCCGTCTCCGCCGCGTGAAGCTTCAACAGTTCCGCGACCTGCGCGGAACCTTCCCCGAACTGCCGGATAGTCTCGCGCAGCTCGTTGGCCTGTGAGATAGCCCGACCCACCTCGTCACTGTTGCCGTTCACAGCCGCCCACCGCTGCGCGACGGACTGGTCGAACGAGCGCAGCATCTCTTCCGTTGCCTGCCTCACGACCTCGGCGCGCATGGCCTCCACCTGCGCAAGCTGCCCTTCCGTGGCTCCGATGATCTCAAGCGCCTTTTTGCGCTGATCCACGGCCTCGTTCGCCGTCTTCACCGCCTGCGCGTAGGCCGAAAGCGGGTGCAGCGATTCGTCCAGTGACTCGATCACGTTGTCGATGTAGGCGTGCCTGTAGTCCTCCATGAGCTTCCCGGCGTAATCGGCATTCACACCAAGCGACCGCATGGACTCCGTCCATTCGTCCAGTTGCGCCCGTGCCGCCTTCGCCTGCTGCTCCATCTCCGATAACGGTTCTTTAATGTTCGCCGTGGCTTCCGTTACCGTATTGATGGCGTTGATGGCCTGAATCGCCTTATCCAGCCCTTCCGTGGACAACAGATCCACGGCCAGCATCGAGGACAGATCCGTTCCGGCCATTGCCCGCTGGAGCGCGTTCAGCATAACGCGCTGGATATCTTCCCCGGCGGTATTGATGACCTCCTGAAGCTGTTCCTCGTCATGGAACTGGAAATTCCACGTGCTCGGCCCGTAGTCGGTGACGCCCTTACGTCCCGCCGTGGAGCCGCGACCGAAGCTGACCGTCTCGGCGTTGAGCCGGGCAAGGACCTGCGCCTGATACTCTTCCGGCAACGCTTGCGCGAACCCCATGATTGAGCTGGCCGTGGTGTTGGCCACCTCGCCAAGCCCCTTGAAAATCCCGGCCGCATCGGAAACGCTGGCCCGGTCAGTCCATGCCCCTTGCGTCATGAGGGCTTCCCAGTCCGAGCCAAACAGACTGGCGTCGACAACATTGGTGTAGACGGAAGGATGTGTTTTCTTCCCGCCGCCGAACAAAGACGATGCCAGCCCGCCAAGAGCCGCGCCGATGACCGTGCCAACCACAGGCACCGCGCTGCCGAGCGTCGCGCCAAGGGCCGTACCGGACAACGCGGCGCTGGCGCCCCATGCGCCAAGCCCCGCTCCAAGGCCGCTGGTAATGCCGCTGTACTTGTTCTGGGGAAGCCCCAACGCCCCGCCGAGCAGAGAATACCCGAGCGAACCGAGGCCCCCGTACATGAGCGCGGAACCGAGGGAAAGGCCACTGGCGAGATTGCCGCCGCCCATAGTTGGGCCATACAAGCCGGAAATGCCGGGGGCCGTACCGGGAAGCTCGTAACTCAAGAAACTGGAAACCCCCGATGTCCACGAATCGGGCAACAGGCTGGAGAACGGCAAATTACCGAGCCCTATTCCACCGGAGCCACCATTGCCCCCCGCCGCATACGCCACGCCGCCCGTGCCGAGCATCCCGGATACCACGCCCGCAATCTGTACGGTGATGGGCCGGGTGATGGCCATATGCATCAAATCGGCAAGGAACGACGCGAACACGGAACGGAATGAAGACAGGGACACCTTGCCAGTCTCGATCATCTGCTCCCATGCCGATTTCCAGCCGGAATCCATGCCGGAGAACAGGCCACGGAAAGCGTCGTTCATTGACTTGGCCTGATTCGAGGCCTCGACCTGATAGTCGCGCAAGGCCACCTGTGCGCCGTCCATCGCCTCGCGGCTGGCACGCTGGATCTGGTCACGCTTCCATTCTTCAAGGCGTACCAGCTCCTCGGCGGCGTTCTCTCCGGCTTCTATGGCCTTCCGGTACTCTTCCGCCTGCTTCGAGATGGATTTTGACACGGCTTCAGACGACAGGCCCACCATGTCGGCATATCGCTTCTCGAAGTCGAGACGGAGATCGGCATTCTTCTTCAGATCGTCGTCACGCTTGGCCTCGGCCTCCCGGAGCTTTTGCGTGTAGACCAATTCCGCTTTACGGATTTCAAGGGCTTTCTGCTCGGTTGCCTGTGTCGCTGTCGCCTGTTTGCGCTGGACTGACAGCTTCGCGGTTTCTTCCGCCGCAGCGACGGCATTCTTGCGTTCGAGCTCCAGCTTGGCCACGATCTGATCAAAACTCTTGGCTGCCGGAATATTGGCCTCTTCTAGCGCCGCTACTTCCTTCCTGAGCGTTTCCAGTTTGGTGGAAGTCTGCTCTATGGCGCTGGCCTTTCCGCTGTGTTTTTTTCGCCATGCGTCAAGTTTCTTCTCTTGATCGTCAAGAGCATTACCTGTTTCGAGAAGATCATTAAAAGCCAAACGTTGGGCAACGCCCCAATCATTTGCAGCATCACCAACAGCTCGAAGCGCCCCTTCAAGGCCGTTCTTTCCGAAAGCGTCCTTTGCCTCCTTGATCTCTTCAGGAGACAACCCCGGGAGAAGATCCACAAGAGCCTTGGAAGACTTAAACCCAAGCATCTCAGCCTGCATACCACGAATGGATTTCTCCATCGTGGCTATGCCTTTGGTCACATCATCGACGTTGAGAGCCCAACCTGTAGCAAGAGTTGTCTTGGTGGCATCTGTTTGTCTCTCAAGCTGGCGCAGGGCTTCTTCAAGACTCACCCCCTTGTCGATCATGGCCGCCAGCTTGATATAAAAGGAATCCCCTGCACCCACCAATTGAATAATAAAATCAGTCCATTCTTTAGTAGCTAAACCATTCCCCCGGACCTGTTCGGCACAAGCCATTACCTTGCTTTTCCAAATATCAAGATCTTGACGGGTAACGTTCTTGCCCAGTTCAAGAAGCTGGTTGTTGATCCCTTCTAACTGGGCACGATAAACGCCGAGTTGCCGAGAATCCGTCTGAAAAAAATTATTGCCAAAGTTGATGGAGCCTATCCCGGACAAACCCTTATTCATCCCTTTGAGGGCTTCGGCTATATCATTTTTCAGCGCTTCGCTCTGAAGTTCAAGAGACTCCTTATAAGCCTTCCTCTGAGCCTCAGAAAAAGATTCGACAGACTTTTGGGCTTCTCCCATCCTTTTCTTATAGGCATCAATGGTCGCCTGATGCTTCTGGAAAATCTCATCCGTCGACTGTGTGGAGCCAGAAAGAGAGGTAAAGGCGACAGCCGCTGCACCCACTGCGGCGGCAAGGCCGGCAGGCCCAAGCAAGCCGGACAGCGAACCGACAGCCGCCGCAACGGATGAAACATTGAAGGCGACGAGAGCGGCCTTTGCCGCTGTCACTGCTGCCCTGAGACCAGAAAGGGCCTTGATCGCCGCATAGACTCCAGCCGTCCACACCGCCCACTGAATGCCTTTGCCCACGATTGAGGCAATCTCGGCACCATGATCGGCAAGAACCTTCATGCCGGATGCAAGCTGTTTCATGACTTTGGCGGCAGCATCACCGTTCAGGAGTGAGGCTTGAAACCGCGTCCATTCCGTACTCAGGCGGTTCAACTGTCCCTGCAAACCCTGTGATGCTTCGGCGGCGGCAACGGCAAAGTCGTCATGCAGGACCTTGGCCAGCTTCGGAAGCATTTCTTCCGCCGTCACCTGCCCTTTCTTCAGCATGTCGTCGAGTTTCGCCGTGGTGACGCCCATGGCCTTCGCCGCCATGTCAAACGCACCGGGGAGGCGTTCGCCAAGCTGCCCGCGCAACTCTTCGGCTTGCACCTTCCCTTTTGAAATCATCTGACCGAGCGCGAGAAACACGCCGTCCATCTGGTCTTTGCTCAGAGCCAGCGCGGAACCCGCCATTGAGACGGATTCGAAAATGCCATTCAGATGATCCGTGAGTGCGGAATCCTTGCCCGCAGCGAAGAAGCCCTTGGCGGCTTCCGCAGTCCCCTGAAACTGCAAGCCAAGCCGCTGCGTCACATCATACATATAATCAAGCTGGTTCTGCGCGGCGGAAGATGAACCTGTGATTGTGGCGTAGGCCTTGTTCAGCCTGTCCATTTGAAGAGAAGCGTCCAAGACCTGTTTTCCGGCCATCGCCGCCGCAGCGCCGAACGCCAACATACCGACGGCGTGGGCCTTTACCCCTGTCACCAGTGTGGAAAGTGCCCCGGACATGTCGCCCAACTCTACCCGCAGCTTGGCAAGCTGAAGCGTGGATAGCCCGGCGTTCTTCTGCAGATACTCAAAAGCCCGGTTCGCGGTCGCGGCGGCCTGAGACTTGAGCATGGAATTGGTAAGGCCTTCAAGCTGCTTTGAACTGACACCTGCGGCTTTGGCAATCTCATCCAGACCAGACACTTGCGCTTTGAATGCGCCGGAAGACAACGCTGTCTGCGCCGTCTTCAATTCCCGCGTCAGCTTGTTGATGCCCCCAGTGAGATCCGCCTTGGAAACCGCGTTCCCTATGCTCTTGGCAATGGCTTCGCCTTGCTCTTTGGCAACCAATTTGGCGCGGTTCAAGTCGGTTTCAAACGCGGAGTAATCACCACGGATCGCTATATAAATGCCGGGTGTCTTTCTTGCCATGCTTCACTTCCTATTTGGAACGACACGGTAATTTTCACGGATGAATATTGACTTTCTGAGTACACTATGATGAGGAAACGTCAGGAGGATTCACTATGAAAAAATTAATTTTGGTATGCTTTTTGATTCTTATATCAACTAGTAACGCTTCAGCTTCTAATGATTTTAGAAACTCTAGATGGGGCATTCCGAATAGTGAAGTAATAAATAATGAAAAATCTACTTTTATTGACAATAAATTTAAATCAAATACATCCCAATTGATTTACAAAGATATGTTACTAGGAAATGAATACCATATAATATATACATTTATAGACAATAAGCTTATATCAGGCGACTATATTTTTAATATATACGGAGAATCAACAAGGTTTATGTTATTCAAAAAATTAACAGATCATTTTGATAAAAAATATGAACCTATCAATAAAGAAAACAACAAATCTCAGCATGGATTTAAAGCTGCATACAAAACGAGTACAACAAGAATAGATATATTAAATGAAAACGGCAAATTAACAGTAAAATATACCCCATTAGAACTTTATAAGCAAAAATCCGATGATGATTTATCATTTTTTTGATAGGGAAATTCTCCGGCCCTACCAAGCGTTGTCACGTTCATGAGCAAAACTACTTAGAACTTTTCCCCATAAGAACACCGGGCCGGGACTCCACATCCCGGCCCTTTCCATCCGCAAAAATCGCTATGCCGTTGTCAATGAACCGCTCACCGCGTGGATGCGGAAGCCTGTTGCGTTTTTTCAGCTTGTTTCGCTGCGTTGCGGCGGATGACCGTTTCCACGGCCTGCACCTTCCGCCACATGCCGGGCGTCAGATCGATGCCGAAAGCTTCCGCCACCAGCGCCAGCGCGTTGTAGTCGAACCCCACAGGGCCGCCCATGCCTGACATGCGGAGTTGGGTAGCGCCCGCCTGGAGCAGTTCCCATGCGGCGGCGTTCTCCGGCATGAGATCCGGGCAACGGCCCTCGCACTCTTCACAATCCAGATCGTCGCGGTTCCGGGCGGCCTTCCGGCAGGTGGCGCAGTATTCCGCACCCTCACCGGAAAGCCACTCCCAGACCGCCGCTAGTTTTTTTCTTCTTCCGCCACGCCGAAGGTTTCGTTCACGATGGCCTTGTGCAGGGCGAGGATGTCGGGGAAGGGCAGTTCGTCCGTCTGGGCCGCGTCGAACCCGGCGACGGTGAACACGGCGTCCATGCCCTCGGAAATCGAATACCCGCCGCCCATGAGGTCGAAGCCCTGCGCCTTGAGCGCCTTGATGTCCTTGCCTTTGAGCGGGTTCACGATGAAGTCCTGACCGGAAAGAGTAATGGTACGCATGGTGTTTTCCTTTTGAGTTTGCTGGTTAATAGGATTCCACGTCATTGACGAGGGTAACGACGACAGAGGCGTTGTCCGCGTTGTCGTTGAAGTACG
>UMLL01045269.1_pt1 | contig 23539 bp, 19 predicted proteins | sample 1966591 | NCBI WGS metagenome assembly UMLL01 (sample SAMEA4836200, study PRJEB28245) | human gut metagenome | biome: gut microbiome; material: fecal sample | place: Denmark | collected 2008 | reverse complement strand
AGCGCGCCGGCCGTCGTTTTATGTTTCTGCCGTTTACTCGGCGAGCTGCTTTAGCACATCGCAGGCGATCTCGATGGCATCGTCGATGCAGCCGGGGCAGCTGCGGAGCGGGCCCTGGTTCGAGCCAATGCCTTTGAGCGTGCCGCAGATGGTCGTCGTGTTCTTGTCGCCAAAGCGCTTGGCGATTTCGCGCGACAGCTTGTAGGTCTGGCCCTTGGTCTTGGGGTTTTCCATGCCGTCGCTCATCACGAAGCCCATGATGGCCACGGCGCCCGAGATAGCACCGCAGGTCTCGGTCATGCCACCCATGCCGGCACCAAAGCCCTCGGTGAGGGTAAAGGCGATCTGGGGGTCGAGTCCGACGGCAGGTGCGAGCGTGCAGGCGACGGCCTGCGCGCAGTTAAAGCCACGGGCGTGGTATTCGGCAGCCTGAGCCTGACAGGCGGTGATGTCGAGCTGGGCCGTATCGATTTGCTTCATCGTTGTCTCCTTGGTCACGGTGTACCCGCCTATGGTACCCGTGACGGGGCATGTAATCATCGAGAGCTTCATGTATGCCTCGTTTTTATCTATCGAGCAAATGCCCAAGGCTTGAGATAAATACCCCTGATCAATTTGTCCCATAACCTACTTTGGGGATGGGTTGAGAGGGGTGCGGGGTAGCGGTATTGTGAACCGAATAAAACGTAACCCAGGCAAGGGAGCTAGATATGAGCAAGCAAACCATCGGTACCACATGTGTTCAGGGCGGCTATCACCCGGGAGATGCCGAGCCGCGCCAGGTGCCCATCTACCAGTCCACCACGTGGAAGTACGACACGTCGGAGCATATGGGTAAGCTGTTTGACCTGGAGGAGTCGGGCTACTTCTACAGCCGCCTGCAGAACCCCACGTGCGATCTGGTTGCCGCCAAGATCTGCGAGATGGAGGGAGGCACCGCCGCGATGCTCACGAGCTCGGGCATGGCTGCGAACTTCCTCGCGATCTTTAACGTGGCCGGTGCCGGCGATCATGTGGTCGCTAGCTCTGCCATTTACGGCGGTACGTATAACCTGCTCGCCCACACCATGGGCCGCATGGGCGTGACCTGCACGTTCGTCGCCCCCGACTGCACCGATGAGGAGCTCGAGGCAGCCTTTGAGCCCAATACCAAGCTCGTCTTTGGCGAGACGATTGCCAACCCCGCCCTTGCCGTGCTCGATATTGAGCGCTTTGCCAAGGCCGCACATGACCACGGCGTGCCGCTGATGGTCGATAACACCTTCCCGACGCCTGTGATGTGCCGTCCCTTTGAGTGGGGCGCCGACATCGTTACGCACTCCACCACCAAGTACATGGATGGACATGCTGCCTACCTGGGCGGCGTGATCGTTGACCACGGCCAGTTTGACTGGATGGCTCATGCGGACAAGTTCCCGGGTCTTACCACGCCCGATGAGAGCTACCACGGCGTGACCTATGTCGAGAAGTTTGGTCGCGAGGGTGCCTTCATTACCAAGGCAACCGCTCAGCTCATGCGCGATCTTGGTCCTATGCAGAATCCGCAGGCGGCCTTCTTCCTGAACAGCTCGCTCGAGAGCCTGCATGTGCGCATGCCGCGTCATTGCGAGAACGGCCTGGCCGTTGCCAAGTTCCTGCAGAGCCATCCCAAGGTGCGCTTCGTGAGCTATCCGGGCCTGGAGGGCGACAAGTACTATGACCTCGCTCAGAAGTACATGCCAAACGGTACCTGCGGCGTTGTGAGCTTTGGCTTTAATGGTGGTCGCGCGGCGGCCGAGACCTTTATGAAGAGCCTCAAGCTCGCCCAGATCGCCACGCATGTGGCCGACGCCCGCACCTGCTGCCTGCATCCCGCTAACGCTACGCACCGCCAGATGAACGATGAGGAGCTCATCGCCTGCGGTATCTCCGCCGACATGGTGCGCCTGTCGTGCGGCCTCGAGGACACGGCCGATCTGATTGCCGACCTTGAGCAGGCGCTCGAGCAGTGCTAGGCTAGCGTTCGCACAAGGCGCCGATGCTGGCAGAAAGCTTCGGTGGCCTTTCGTTCCGATTCCGTAGGCGGGACCCCAATCGCGACTGTTTACAGGCGATTGGGGCCCCGTTTTTTGCGTTGGACCACTCGAAAGGATGGATATGGAGAAAACTGCAGAGCAGCTGCGCCGCGAGCACATTGCCCTAGAGGGCGACACCCATGGCAAGAACAAGTGGGCGATTCTGTTTACCGTGCTCATCATGACGTTTATGGTGTGTCTGGATTCGACCGTTGTGACCGTGGCGCTGCCCGTGATGCAAAAGGAGCTGGGCGTGGGCCTCGATCGCATTCAGCTGGTAAGCTCGGTGTATCTGCTTGCGACTTGCGTGGCTATGTTGCCGTTTGGCCGTCTGGGCGACGTGCGCGGCAAGGTGAATGTGTTCCAGTTGGGCGTCATCGTCTTTTCGGTCGGTTCGTTGCTGTGCGGCCTTTCGGCCTCGCTCGAGGTTCTTATCCTGGCACGCATTGTGCAGGGCGTCGGCTGCGCGGCGGCCATGGCCAACAACATGGGTATCATCACCGAGTCGTTTCCGGCGCGCGAACGAGGCCGTGCCATGGGTATTCTCGCGACCTTCGTGGCCCTCGGCATGATGTGTGGCCCCGTGCTGGGCGGCATGCTGGTGGCAAGCTTTCCCTGGGAGAGTATCTTCCTCATCAACCTGCCCATTGGCGTCATCTCGTTTATCGTGGGGCTCTATACGCTACCGCATGTTAAGCCGGAGGCCGGCGAGCGCCCCATGTCCCTGATCGAGGCTGCTCGTCGCTGCTTTGCAAATTCGGCCTTCACCATCAACCTCGCCTGCATGCTCATCGTGTTCGTTGGTATTGGCGCATCCGAGTTTATCCTGCCGTTCTATTTTCAGGACGCCCACGGCTTTGGTTCTGATATCTCTGGACTACTCTTTTTGGCGCTGCCAATGGTGAATGCCTTTATCGGCCCGCTTTCGGGTACGGTTTCGGATCGTGTTGGCTGCGAGGGCCCCACGGCGGTCGGCCTGGGCGTGTACGTGTGCGGTCTCTTTGCGGTAAGCACGCTCGACGAGCACGCTTCCATCCCTGTGATTGTGTGCTGCGTCGCATTTATGTCGTGCGGTACGTCGATTTTCCAGAGCCCCAACAACTCCCTGTACATGGGCTCAGCCCCGCGCGAGGCACTCGGTTTTGCGGGCAGCTTGGGCAGTTTGGCGCGCTACGCCGGCATGGCACTCGGCATTACGGCGGCGTCGCATATCCTGTATGGGCAGATGAGCGTGGCGATGGGCGAGGCCGTGACCAGTATTGTTGCAGGTCGTTCGGATGTGTTCCTGTTCGGCTTTCGCTCGGTGTTCTATGTGCTCATGGCTGTGGCCGCTGTGGGTTTTGCGCTCGCCATGGTGCGTTTGGTTAGGATGCGCGCCCGCCATTAGCGTGTTAGGAGGCTGTCTGCCACGATTCGCACCGTCCCAAAAAGACTGGTTTGTGGTGCGATGCGGCTTGTGGGGCGGGCGGGGGTCGGTCCGTGGTAGACTATCGAACAACGTTTATTAATCGCGCGGTATCGTTGCCGCGAGAAGGGGTTGCGCCATGCAGGAGCTTGAGGATCGTATTCGCCATGACGGCATCGTAAAGGCCGGTAACGTCCTTAAGGTTGATGCCTTCCTCAACCACCAATGCGACGTTGAGCTGTTCGACCACATGGGCGCCGAGTGGGCCCGTCTGTTCGAGGGTGTCGAGATCAACAAGATCCTGACGATCGAGGCTTCGGGCATTGGCATGGCTTGCATTGCAGCCCAGCATTTTGGCGGCGTGCCGGTGGTCTTTGCCAAGAAGGCCCAGTCCATCAACCTTGACGGCGAGCAGTATGCCACGACCATCTACTCCTTTACCAAGCAGAAGGAGTACCCGGTCATCGTTGGCAAGCGCTTCCTGTCCGAGGGCGACAAGGTCCTGATTATTGACGACTTCTTGGCCAACGGCTGCGCGCTCGAGGGCCTTATCAAGATCTGCGAGGCTGCGGGTGCCGAGGTGTCCGGTATTGGCATTGCGGTGGAGAAGGGCTTCCAGGGCGGTGGCGATAAGCTCCGCGAGCGTGGCTTCCGCGTCGAGAGCCTGGCCCGTATCGCCGATATGGACTGTGAGACCGGCGAGATCACCTTCGCCTAAGCGCGCGACACAAGCGATTGGTATGCGATGTGACAAAGGGACTTTCCCTTTGTCACATTTTTTTGTATGAGGGGAGGTGTTGATATGGATGAGAACAAGATGGGATGGCGTGAGTATGCGCGCTATGCCGAGATGTCGGTCGAGGAGCTGGCGCGCGATTGCGAGGTACAGGTGTTTCGCGCGACGGGTCCGGGCGGGCAGGGCGTGAACACGACGGACTCGGCGGTGCGCATGAAACATATCCCTTCGGGGATTACCGTGACGGCGCGCGAGAGCCGTAGTCAGTTTCAGAATCGCAGCTGCTGTTTGCGTAAGCTGAGGGCAGAGCTTGAGCGTCGTGGCCGTCCGCCGCGCCGTCGCGTCAAGACCAAAGTGCCACAGCGATCGCGCCAGCGCAGGCTCAACGACAAGCACTTCAACGCCATTAAAAAGGCCAACCGACGCAAACCGGGCAGCGACGAATGATCTCCTCATAAGTTGCGGTGAAATGGGGACTGTTTTGCGGCTTTAGCTGCATAAACAGTCCCCATTTCACCGCAACTTAGGTTGGGTTAGCGGGTGGGGTGCCAGACGTGAAGGGCTCCGCCGAGGACGTCCACCTCGATGCGCGAGGCGACAACGGGCTCGCCGTCGGCCTGGATGGGGTAGTCGGGCTCCTCAAAAGTGAGCTCGGCATGGCGGCAGCGGCGCATGCGAACCGGCGGCAACTTGGTATGGTGGCCGTCCTTGGCCGAAAGGAACATGGGCAGGGCTACCGCGCGAGGGACGGGGCCGCAGGCGTAGCAGACGTCGAGCATGCCGTCGCAGGGGTCGGCATCGGGACAGATGCGATAGCCCGAGCCATAGGTAGGGCCCAGCTGAATCGCCATGATGATCGCCCTCACGCGCTCGGCAGGCGTCCCGTCAAAGCTGACTGTCATGGGGTAGTTGCGATAGCGAAGGCCAAACTGCTCTAGTCCCGAAAGAGTGTAGAGCGGCGCGCCGGTGAGACCCGTCTTTTTGCGCAGCTCGGTGGTGCCCAGGCCGATGGCGGCATCGATGCCGATCGAAAGCGTTTGGTCGTAGTACTCGACGATCGCCTCGCCGCTGCCGCTTGCGGGGTTCCATGAGCGAATGCGCCCGATGTCCTGACGCTGCAGCTCGCAGGTGAGCAGCGCGCCAAAATCCTTGCCGGAGAAATCATCGATACCGAGCGTTTGGGCAAAATCGTTGCCGGAGCCTACGGGCAGGACGGCAAGAGCGGGGCGGGCGTCCTCCTTTTGCGTCATAAGCCCGTTGACGACCTCGTGGATCACGCCGTCGCCGCCGAGTGCGATAACGGTACGATAGCCCTGAGCCTGTGCGGCCAGCTCCTTGGCGTGTCCCATGTGCTCGGTTAGCACCAGATCAAACTGGGATGCGCGCGCGGTCATATCCAAAAAGCGTTGCAGGCGCTCGGCAACTTCGCGCGCCGCGCCCGACTGGGCGGCAGGATTGGCGATGATGAGCGTGCGGCCAAAATCAGTTGCGTGCATGGGGCGACTCCCGGCGTATGACGTGACGGTGCGGTCGCGCTCAGGTCGAATTGCCCCCGATTGTGGCTGCACGGCGAATATTTACGTCTACTCTATCAGGTCGTTGTGGCGCTCGATAGCCTCTGCCACCGTGCCGCCCTCGTCCACAATAAGCGAGCGGCGTTTGGGCGAGACAATGCGCTGTGCGGGATATACGCCGCGGTGGCCGCCGGCGAGATAGCTGATAAACGCCACGATCACGAAGAAGCCGGCGGCCGTGCCGTGGAACAGGTCGATGGCCATCATACAGGTGGTGATGGGTACGTTAAGGCCGGCGCAGAACACGCCGAGCATGCCGAGAGCCGCCAGAAAGCTGGGGTCGATTCCGACGAGGCAGCCGATCCAGCCGCCGAGCGCAGCACCGATGCCAAACAGGGGCGTGACCTCGCCGCCTTGGAAGCCCGCACCCAGGGTAAGCGCCGTCACCACGAGCTTGATGGCTGCGTCGGCAAGGGTCGTGTTACCGGCGAACCCGGCGCCCGAGAGCCAGGTGGCAAGGCCGGCATACTTCCAAGCGTCGAGCATCGCGTATGCCGCGAGCACCACGAGCGCGCCCACGAGTGCGCGAGCAAGGTAATTGGTGATAAAGCGACCGTACAGGCTCTTGACGGTTCGAACCGACCACGCAAAGAGGCGTGCCGTCAGACCGAAGATGATGGCGCTGATAACAACGATGACGACCGTTTTGGGCGTCATGGCGGGAACGCTGGCGATGACATTCGCTTCGTACTCGGTACCCAGGGCGATTGATGTAAAGTAGCCGGTAAACGAGGCGACCAGGCAGTAAATGCCCGCGGTGTAGTCAATCTTGCCGATAAAGCACATCTCCATGCCAAAGAAAGCTCCGGCAAGGGGCGAACCGAATACGGCACCAAAGGCCGACGAGATGCCGGCGAGCATGAGGTCGTGGTGGTCATGCTTTTTGAGGTGGGCGAGGCTCGAGATGTTGCTGGCGATGGTGCCGCCGATCTGCACTGCGGCCCCCTCGCGACCGGCCGATCCGCCCGTTAGGTGTGTGAGCGTGGAGCACACAAACGTGAGGACGGCCATGCGCATATGGATGAGGCGTGTGCCCAGAGCGGAGTCGATGACCAGGTTGTTGCCACGCTTTGCGGCGAGACCGTGGTTCTTGTAGACCCATGCGGTGGCCATGCCCACAACGGGAAGCAGCGCGTAAATCCACGCATGGTGCTCGCGATAGTCGGTCGCGATATTCAGCGAGGCCAAAAACGCCCAAGCGGCAACGCCCATGGCGAGCGAGACGATGACGACGAGTGCGAGCAACTTAGCGCTCGCGAGTAGGTTGCGGGCGTTGCGGCGCGTGTCGGCAGCCAAGAGATGCTCGGAGCGGGTAAGTTGATGCCTGCCTGCCGTAATGACGTCGTTCAGGGAGAAAAAGCCGCCGTCGTCGAGCGGCTGGGAATGATCCTGCGCCTCGTTTGCGCTTTCGGGTTTGTCGTTATGAGCCATACGTTCCTCTTTTAGGTTGCAACGCAAGCATTATAAAACGCGGCAAACGCGACGAGCCGGTGGGTTGGTTTCCATTCTGTTTCGCGGCCTGCAACCGACAGGTGTATTTGCGGGTACAGGCCGAGTCGCGGTCGTGCGTCGGGGATTATACTGAGACAAGCATAAAGAATTGGCGCCCCTGTTGTGCGCCGTGGCATTAAGAGGTGCATATGGCAGAGAAACTCATTCCGCTGGAGGACGCGCAGTCGATTGTTCTGTCACACGTTGCTCCGACCGATCTCGTCGAGATTCCCGTGTGGCAGGCAGCTGGTTTTCCCTTGGCCGAGGATGCTGTGGCCGATATCGACATCTCGCCGTTTGCCAACAGCGCCATGGACGGGTATGCCGTGCGCTCGGCGGACTTGGCGCAGGCGTCTGGTGAGACGCCGGTGACGCTCGACGTTATCGGACACGAGGCCGCGGGTCATGTGTTTGAGGGTGCTCTTGGCCCGGGCGAGACGGTCCGCATTATGACAGGTGCGCCGGTGCCCGAGGGTGCCGGCGCCGTAGTGAAATACGAGATCGTCGAGGTGCTCGACGGTGACGGCAACGAGGGCTCGCACGTTCTCTTCTCGGCGCCTGCCAAGGTAGGGGAGAACGTTCGCTCTGCCGCCGAGGAGGCCCATGCCGGCGATGTTGTGATGCATGCCGGCGAGGTCGTGGCCCCGGCGGGCGCCGGCTTGCTGGCAAGCGCCGGATACGCGAGCGTGAAGGTACATGCCGCTCCGCGCGTGGGCATTATCTCGCTGGGCACGGAACTGGTCGCACCGAGTAAGGTACCGGCGCGCGGTCAGATTCGCGATTCCAACTCCTCGGCGCTGATGGCCGAGGCGCTCGATGCCGGGGCAGATCCGGTGTTCTACGGTATTGCGCCCGACGATGAGCAGGCGATTGCCGAGCTGGTGCATCGCGCCACGCGAGAGTGCGATTTTGTCATTACAAGTGGTGGCGCCTCGGCGGGCGATTACGACTACGTGACGGCGCTCGTCCGGCGCGAGGGCGAGGTGCTGTTCGATCGCATCTCGATGCGTCCGGGCAAGGCCATCACGTTTGGCTTGCTCGGGGGTAAGCCCTACCTGGGGCTTTCAGGCAATCCGGCCGCGGCGTATGTGGGCTTTGAGATGCTTGCCCGTCCGGCGATTCGCAAGATGCGCGGTTTTTCCGAGGGTGCGCGTTCCGTGCAGCAGGCGACGCTCACGCACGGCGTGAAAAAGCGCCAGGACCGACGCTTCTTCGATCGCGCCACGGTTTTGCGCGACCCCGAGACCGGTGAGCTGTTGGTGACCGAGGCCAAGACGCAGAATTCGGCGCTGCTCGGCACGATGCAGCGGTCCAACTGCCTGCTGCGTATTGACGAAGGACCGTGCGAGCTCAAGGCGGGCGACGTCGTGGGTGTCGTGCGTGTCGACCTGCCCGAGGGCACGGTGTTGTAGGAGGAAGACTATGGAGTTGAAGATTTCGATCGTGACGTGCTCGGATACGCGCGATCTTGCTCAGGACGAGGCTGGAGCCGCACTCGAGGAACTTATCAAGGCGCAGGGCTGGACGGTCGTCTCACATGTGGTCGTGCGCGACGACGCCAGCGAGATCGGTGATGCCATTGTGGAAGCTGCCGATGAGTGCCACGCCAATGTCGTGCTCACCTGTGGCGGCACGGGACTTTCGATGCGCGACGTGACGCCCGAGGCGACGCGTGCCGTCTGCGACCGCGATGTGCCGGGTGTTGCAGAGGCAATCCGTGCGTACTCCATGACCAAGACGCGCCGCGCTATGCTCTCGCGCGCTATTTGCATGCAACGAGGTCATACGCTTGTCGTAAACTTTCCCGGTTCTACGAAGGCCGCCCGCGAAAGCTGGGAGGCCATAGCAGACCAGCTGGAGCATGCGGCTCAGATGACAGCGGGCGGCGGACATACCAACTAAGCGGTTTACCTGCGGCGGGGCGACCTGAACGGCTGCTCCGCCTTTGTTTTCCGCCGAAGCGACGCCGAGGTGCACGGCAACTCGAAACTATATTCTCCGGCGAGAATAATTTCTCACTATCATTATTCGCGCGTAAGTATAATCTAGTAACAGAATAAAGCCTGCGGCGGGGTGCCCGGGCATAGCGTTCGAAAGGGTTGAATATGTTCGATATGGTTTCACGCCGCGGTTTTGTCTCGCTTTCTGCTGCCGCTGCCGCCGGCCTTGGCCTTGCCGGCTGCTCGGGCAACAAGACGTCCGAGCCCGCTGGCTCCGATGTCGGCTCCGCCAAGTCTTCCTCTAAGAAGAAGGCTGTCGAGCTGCAGGTCTTTGCCGCCAACTCGCTCGAGAAAGCTCTGCCCGAGGTTCAGGAGCTCTACGCCGAGCAGACCGGCACCACGTTTGCCGACACGCAGTTTAAGGCGTCTGGCGACCTGGTCGAGCAGATGCGCGCCGGTGCCGCCGTCGACGTGCTCATCACGGCCTCCAAGGGCACCATGGACGACGCCGAGGCCGCCGAGCTCGTCGATACCGATACCCGCGAGGACATGTTCGTCAACGACCTCGTGATCATTCGCGCCGAGGGCTCCGACACCAGGGTCGAGGCCATCGCCGACGTCGCGAATCTGGACGGCAAGATCGCCATTGGCGACGCCAAGACCGTTCCCGCCGGCAAGTACGCCAACCAGGCGCTGGCCTCCGTGGGCCTCTACACCGGCACCGAGGGCGACGACGGCGAGTATGCGCCCGAGATCGCCGACAAGGTGGCCCTGGCCGACAAAGTTGGTACCGCCGCCGCCTATGTGTCCACGGGCGACTGCGTGGCTGGCTTTGTCTACAGCTCCGATATCTTCCGCTACGACGGCATCGAGGAGGCCTTCGTGTGCCCCGAGGATTCGCACAAGCCCATCGTGTACCCGGGTGCCGTTGCCGAGAGCTCCGAGCACGCCGACGAGGCCAAGGCGTTTATCGACTTTTGCCTGACCAACAAAAAGGCCCAGAAGATTTGGGCCAAGTACGGCTTTGAGCTTTCCGCGTAGTGCGGCTTGGCGCGATAATTCCATCGTTTTGTGTTTAACTCCGTCCTTGTATTCGCTTGGAGCTTTTCGTGCTTAATAGATTCCGCATGTTTGTCGCCTGTGCTCTGACCTTCGCGCTTTGCTGGGTGCCGGGATTTGCATTTGCTGGGGACGCTGAGGACGGGGCCCAGAACGCTGCGACCGCTCATGGGCTTTCCTATGGGATTGAGGGTTTTGAACGGTTGGCCAAGGGGACCGCTCGTGCCATGGAGGGCCAGCCTGAGGGCTACCGGTTTCCCGTTGACGAGGACGTGGACCTTGTAGTGGCGCCTGCTGCCGATCGCGTTGTGGTGTGGATATCGCCCAAAGCGGTCGAGAAGTATGGATTGGGTCCGCAGGACAACGAGTGCGTATCGGGTCTCAAGGCCCTCGTCTGTGAGCTCGACAGCGCAAACTGCATGGGAGGTGCGCAGCTAGGGGACGTGGATCTTCCTTGGTATGTCACGGCGGAAACAACGTTTGATGCCGGCGGGTATACCTATGGCTTTGACGAGCGCGGTGCGGATGGGGACCGCTATGTGGTGATTGCATCAGCCTCGGGTGATGCCAAGGGCGGCGCGCGTTGGCTTGATAGCGCTCAAATGGTAGAGGCATCGTCTGTCGTGTTGCGGGATGAGCAAGGCCCCTTGACCTCTCTGGCCTCCTTTTTGAGCGACATCGACTATCGTCCGTTTTGGGTGTCCATTAAAACGAGCGGCCTTGCCCTGCTGATCTCCTTTGCGCTGGGCCTGTTCGCCGCGTGGAAGACTATGGGTACCTCGAGTCGCATCAAGGGCCTGCTCGATTCGGTCTTTACGATTCCTATGGTGCTGCCGCCCACGGTTTGCGGCTTTCTGCTCCTCATGCTGTTTGGCCGCTCGACCGGGGTGGGCCAGTGGCTTATCGCGCACGGCGTCTCGATCGTCTTTACGTGGCCCGCGGCGGTGATATCTGCCGTGGTGGTGTCGTTTCCCCTGGTCTACCGTACGGCACTCGGAGCCTTCGAGAGCCTCGACACGCAGATGCTCGACGCCGCGCGAACCTTGGGATGGTCCGAACGTCGCATATTTACCAAGCTTATGATGCCGCTTGGTTGGCCCTCCATCGCCGCCGGCACGGTACTCGCCTTTGCCCGCGCGATGGGCGAGTTTGGCTGCACGCTGTTCTTTGCGGGCAACTATGCCGGCATTACGCAGACCATTCCCATCGCCATCTACTTTGAGTGGATGGGCGGCAACACGTCGGTGGCCCTTTTTTGGGTCGCCGTTGTGATCGTGTTTAGTTTTCTGGTCATCCTGTTCATCAACATGTACACCGCTCATTCGCAAAAGTATCGCGAGCGGGGCCTTTCGCGTTCGGAGCGCAAGCAGGTCAAACAGCTGGGCGGCCAGACCGATTCGCTCGACCCAGTCGGCGGCGATGCGCTGCGTATCGATCGCGAGGCGCTGGCCGAGCTCATGCGCGATGATGCCGCTTTGCAGGGAGGTCGATAGGCCATGTCGCTCGTTCTGGATATCAAAAAGCGCTATCCCGGGTTTATGCTCGACATGCAGCTTGAGGCCGGCGAGGAGCGCGTGGCGCTGCTCGGCGCCTCCGGATGCGGCAAGAGCTGCACGCTGCGCTGCATTGCCGGTGTGGAGACGCCCGACGAGGGCAAGATCGTCGTCAACGGCGTGACCTTTTTTGACTCGGAGGCGGGCATCAACCTGTCGCCCCAGGAGCGAAAATGCGCCCTGTTGTTCCAAAACTATCAGCTGTTCCCCAACATGACGGTGGCCGATAACGTATGCGCCGGTGTAAAGGGCGCGGGCGACGCCGCTGCGCGCAAAAAGCTCGCCGAGCGTTATCTGGGTATTTTCGGTCTGGCCGATTTTGCCGACCGCTATCCCGCGCGTCTCTCGGGCGGCCAGCAGCAGCGCGTGGCGCTTGCCCGCATGGTGGCGGCACACCCGGGCATCTTTATGTTCGACGAGCCCATGAGCGCGCTCGATTCCTATCTTAAGAGCGCGCTCGAGCAAAACATGCTCGACCTGTTCGATGTGTGCAACCGCACCGTGCTCTACGTGAGCCACGACATCGACGAAGCGTGCCGCCTGTGCCAGCGTATCTGCGTGATGCATAACGGGCGTGTGGAGGAGATCGGCTCTGTTGAGGACGTGGTCCGCCGTCCGAAGACGCTGGCGGCACTGCGCCTGACGGGCTGCAAGAACACAAGCCGGGCGCGCAAGATCGGGTCTCAGGAAGTTGAAGCCCTGGACTGGGGTATGACCTTTAACGTGGGCCATGAGGTTCCCGATAACGTGGCGTACCTCGGTATTCGTGCGAGCTACTTCCATGTTGACAATCGCGCGGAGCGCGGTCGCAACAGCTACGATTTGCACGTGGCCCGAGTGAGCGATTCGCGCTTTGAGCGCCTGGTGCTGCTGGACGTGCCGCGTGCTGATGCGCCCACACGTCTGCAGTGGAAGGTCAACAAAGTGAACGTAGCCGCCGACGGACTGCCGCAGGCCGACGAGACCCTGCGCATGCACTTCGATGCGAGTAGGATTCACCTGGTTTGTCGATAGCGCCGGGTAATGCCGCCGGGGATATAAGCCTTGGCGGCTTTGTCTTGCCGCTCGCCGAATGAGGGATGACAATCTCTTATCAATCAAGATAATTATTTATTAAACGACGGCACACGACACTGTCGTACGAATGTCAACGGTGTTCGCATGGTCGATGACCGTTGATATAGTTGACCTTATCTTGTAAAGGAGGGTGCGCACATGCCGCAGATGACATACATTCGCCGCGTTGCCGCGCGCGCCCTGTATATGGCTCGGAGCCGCATATGAGCAGGTATGTTCACGGCTCCGGGAGAGACGACGCACAACTAAATAATCGACCGCAAAGCAGGTTCCCTAAAATTCCGGGTTTGAGCACGGCCGGGCAATCGCCGTCCGTCGTGCATCGATACCGCTGTTATCCGTTTTTGGTTCGAGAGGGGAACCATCATGGCTGAAGAATTTGATTTCCATCCGATGTGGGAGAGCCTCGGCATGAATCTTGCCGACCACGACATGCTGCTGGGCGCCGTGGGCCAGATGTACGGCGATATGTTCCTGACGCAGAACAATCGCCCCAAGTCCACGTCCTACCTGGACTTTGTGGCCACCAACATCCATAGCGGCCGTATTAAGGAGATGCTCGACAAGAAGGAGGCCGGCGAGGCCACCAAGATCGTTGGTTCGTTCTGCGTGTACGTGCCCGAGGAGATCGTGCTTGCCTGCGATGGCATTCCTGTAGGCCTGTGTTCTGGCGCCGATTGGGCAACGGACAAGGTCGAGGAGCATCTGCCGCGTAACACCTGTCCGCTTATCAAGAGCTTTGCCGGCTTTAAGCTGGGCGAGGTTTGCCCCTACATCGAGTCGAGTGACTTGGTAGTCGGCGAGAACACCTGCGACGGTAAGAAGAAAGCCTACGAGTTCTTTGCCACGCAAAAGAACATGTACGTCATGGATATTCCCAACGTGCACGACGAGTCGACGCTCGTGACCTGGAAGGCCGAGGTCAAGAAGCTCGCCGCCAAGATCGAGGACGAGTGCGGCGTCAAGATTACGCCCGAGCGCCTGAAGGCTGCCATCCACGCCGTCAATGAGAAGCGCCGCGCCCTGCAGCGCCTCGCTGCGACCCGCGCTGCCGACCCTGCGCCCATCAGCGGTCTCGACAGCCTGCTGACCGTTCAGGCCGCCTTTATGGACGACATACCGCGTCTGACCGGAGCCATCAACGATATGGCGGCTGAGTGCGAACAGCGTGTCGAGGCCGGCGAGGGCGTGGCACCCAAGGGGACCAAGCGCATCCTGTACACCGGTACGCCCATGGCCGTGCCCAACTGGAAGCTGTTCAACCTCATCGAGAAGGCCGGCGGCGTTGTGGTGGGAGAGGAATCCTGCACGGGTTCGCGCTACTACAAGGATCTGGTCGACGAGTCCGGCGAGACGGTCGACGAGATGCTCGACGCCATCGCCGAGCGCTACTTTAAGATCAACTGCGCCGTCTTTACGCCCAACAATCAGCGTATGAAGGACATTGTCCAGATGGCCAAGGACCTGCATGCCGACGGTATCGTCGACGTGGCCCTGCAGTTCTGCACGCTCTACGAGATGGAGTCGTTTGCCGTGGAGAAGGCTGCCGAGGAGGCAGGCATTCCGTTTATGCACATCACGACCGACTACGCCGGCGAGGATGCCGGTCAGCTCCAGACCCGCATCGAGGCCTTCCTCGAGACGATTTAGCCGCACCTGCGCCAAGCTGTGCCGCCGGGTGTTCCTATCCACGCGATAGGGATTTCTCTGTTGCCATACCGATCGGTGTCCGGATGCACCGCAGGGCGCCGATCGGCTTCGCATGGCTGCCGGGGCGGGTTTTCCGCCGTCCCGGCAGATTCTATCCGTTTGTTCAGTCACGAAAGGAACTCAATGAACAACGACCTTTTCAAGGCGGGCGTTTCCCGTCGCGGTTTTCTGACCGGCTCCGCTGCCCTGTGCGCCATGGCGGGCCTCGGCCTCACCGGCTGCGGCGGTTCGGGCGCCGAGAGCGGTAGCGCCGCTGCCTCCGGCCAGGATGTGGAGTATCGCGACGAGCTACAGATCGCGCTCCCGGCGAGCCCGGACGGCCTCGATCCGCACACCACGTCGTCGCTTGTGACCATGGACATCATCTGCAACGTCGTCGAGCCGCTCTTTGGCCTCGATAGCGACTACGAGCCCCAGCCCGTGCTGGCCAAGGGCTATGAGGTCTCCGACGACGGCCTGACCTACACCATCAAGCTGCGCGAGGGCGTCACCTTCCACAACGGCAAGGAGTTTGGCTCCGAGGACGTCGTGGCCTCGATGAACCGCTGGCTCACCGTCAACGACCGCGCCGCGAGCCTGCTGCCCGGTGCCACCTTCGCCGCCTCGGGCGACCACGAGGTCACCTGCACGCTGACCGAGCCCGCCATCGACTTTCTGATCATCCTGGGCAACCACTCCCAGTATCCGGGTATCTTCCCCTCCGAGGTCATCGAGGCCGCGGGCGATACCGGCGTGACCGAGTACGTGGGTACCGGTGCCTACAAGCTTGTGGAGTGGAAGCAGGACCAGTACGTCCATCTCACCCGCTACGAGGACTATGTCGCCGCCCACGGCAAGGCTTCGGGCTACACCGGCAAGGTCTCCGCGCCCACCAAGGACATCTACTATCAGTTCGTGACTGAGGCCTCCACGCGCGTGAGCGGGTTTGAGACCGGCGAGTACGATGTCGCTGGCGAGATCCCCACCGAGAACTACCACGACTTCGACGGCAACGACGACGTCAAGCTCTACACCCATAACGCCGGCGTTCTGACCGCCTTCCTCAACATGAACGAGGGCGTCTTCGCCGACGAGGAGATCCGCAAGTGCGCCCTCATGGCTATCGACTGCGAGGCGGCCGCTCTTGCCGCCTATGGCGAGAAGGAGCTCTTCAACATCGATCCCAACCTTGGCAACCCCGAGAACGCTCAGTGGGCGACCGACGCGGGCAAGAAGTACTTCAACCAGGCCGACGCCAAGGCCGCCAAGAAGGCTCTGGCCAAGACCTCCTATGCCGGTGAGACGGTCAAGCTGCTGACCACCCCCGACTACAAGGATATGTACAACGCCACCGTCGCGCTGCAGGAGCAGCTCGAGAAGGCCGGCTTCACCGCCGAGGTCGACAGCTACGAGTTCGCGACCTTTATGGACATCCGCTCCAGCAAGCCCGAGCAGTGGGACCTCTTTGTGGCCTCCACCAACTACAAGCCCATCCCGGCCCAGTCCCTCTCGGTCTCCAAGGCCTTCTATGGCCTGTCCGACGAGAAGGCGCTCAAGCTCGTGGCCGAGACCCGCACCGCCAAGGACACCGACGCCGCGGCCAAGAAGTGGGCCGAGGCTCAGGAGCGCCTCTATGAGATCGCCGTCATCGAGTCGCTTTGCCACTACGCTTCCATCACGGGCACCCAGGCAGACGTCGAGGACGTCGAGGTGCTCGACGGCGCCATCATCTGGAACGCCAAGCGTCCAGAGTAATGCAATAGATGGCGTGGCGGCTTGAGGGGTCTGGTCCCCTGTGGCCGCCATGCCCTGTCCACGTTCAGAGGGGAAATAGACGCCTCGCATGTTGAAGTACACGCTCAAACGTATAGGCGCGATGGTTCCGGTGATGCTCATCATCTCGGTCGTCGTTTTTTTGATTATCTATCTCACACCGGGTGACCCGGCCTCTTCGATGCTCGGCATGGAGGCTTCGGCCGACCAGATCGAGCGCGTCAACGATAGCCTGGGACTCAACGAGCCGCTGCCGCAGCGCTACGTTGAGTGGATGGGCGGCGTGCTTACCGGCGACCTGGGCGATTCGTATTTTATGCGCCAGCCCGTCACGCAGGCGATCGCCGAGCACTTTGGCCCCACGCTATCGCTCGCGCTTCTGGCACAGCTCATCGCGCTGTTGATTTCGCTGCCCTGTGGCGTCGTCGCTGCCCTCAAACATGGGTCGCGCACCGACGCGGTCTTGCGCGTCGTTGCTCTTTTGGGCGTGGCGATACCCGGCTTTTTGATGGCGCTCATGCTTATGTGGCTGTTTGCCGTCACGTTGCGTGTGTTCCCGGTGGCCGGCTATGCGCCGCTATCGAAGGGCTGGTTCAGCCATTTACGCTACCTTGCGTTGCCGGCCATATCGCTTGGATGCGTGCAGGCCGCGCTGCTCATGCGCATGACGCGTGCGAGCGTGATCGAGGCCATGCAGCTCGACTGCGTCAAGACGGCGCGTGCCAAGGGCGTCTCCGAGGTTCGCGTGGTGCTGGCCCATGCCCTGCGCAACGCAGCGCTGCCGATTCTCACCTCGGTCGGCTATTCTTTTGGCGCCCTGATTACGGGCGCCGTGGTGACTGAGGCCATTTTTAACATTCCCGGTTTGGGCCAGCTGGTCACGAGCTCTATCGAGCGTCGCGACTATCCGGTGATTCAGGGCGTGCTGCTGGTCATCGCCTTGTTGAATTCGGTGATCAATCTGGCCGTCGACCTAGCCTACGGCGCTTTTGACCCGCGCGCTCGCAAATGGGGCGATGCATGATGGCAAACGTTAAGAAGGCTCTTGCCAACAAGGGGTTTGTGGTCGGTGGCTGCATTTTCCTGGCGATTGCGCTGATCGCGCTCGTCGGTCCGCTGGTGTGGACGGTTGATCCCAATGCGCAGGAGATGACGTTGCGGCTTTCGGCGCCTTCGCCCGCGCATCCCTTTGGCTGCGATGACTTTGGCCGCGACCTGCTTGCCCGCGTCATCGCGGGCGCGCGCGTGTCGCTTGGCGTTGGCATTGCCGTCACGCTCGCGACGAGTGCGCTCGGCCTGGTGATCGGCGCCTATGCGTGCTACAACGAGAGGCTCGATCATATTCTCATGCGCATCTGCGACGGCCTTATGTCCATTCCGGGCGTGCTTTTGGCTATCGCACTCATGGCCATGATGGGCGCCTCGGTCTGGAACGTCATCATCGCGCTCTCCATCGTCTATACGCCCAGCATGGCGCGCATCGTGCGCTCGCGTGCGATGGTGGTCAAGGAGGAGCCCTTTGTGGAGGCCCTGCGCGTGCAGGGCGCCTCGACCGCGCGCATCGTGTGGCTGCATATCGTGCCCAACGTTATGGCGCCCTTCCTGGTACAGGCGACCTTCGTCTTTGCCGAGGCCGTGCTCTCGGAGGCCGCCCTCTCGTTTCTGGGCCTGGGTATCAAGGCGCCCGACGCCAGCTGGGGAAACATCCTGCAGGCGGGTAAGAACGTGATGCGCAAAGCCTGGTGGATGATCTTCTTCCCGGCTATCGCCATCATCGCGAGCGTGCTTTCGCTGAACCTCGCCGGCGACGGCCTGCGCGACGCCCTCGACCCCAAGACTAAGGAGGACTAGTCCATGGCTCAGCATCTTTTGGACGTGCGCGACCTCTGCATCTCGTTTGTGGGCCGCGATGGCAACGCGCTGGAAGCCGTCAACAAACTCAACCTACATATCGATGCCGGCGAGATCGTTGGTGTTGTCGGCGAGTCCGGCTGCGGTAAGTCGGTGTTTGCCCAGAGTGTCATGCGCCTATTGGAACATGAACAGAAGATGGCCTATACCGGTCAGATTCTCTTTGACGGGGAGGACCTGCTCGCGCGCCCGCTCAAGCGTATGCGCGAGGTGCGCGGCTGCGACATCGCCATGATTTTCCAGGACCCTTTGAGCTCGCTTAACCCTGTCATGACGGTCGGGGCCCAGGTCGTCGAGGCCGTGCGGGCCCACCGTAAGGTGGGCCGACGCGAAGCCCGCAACGAGGCTCTATCGCTTTTGGAGCGTGTGGGAATTCGAGATGCCGCGGCTCGCTTCGACATGTATCCGGGCAATTTTAGCGGCGGTATGCGCCAGCGCGTGATGATTGCCATGGCGCTTGCCGGTCATCCGCGACTGCTTATCGCCGACGAGCCCACCACGGCACTCGACACCACCACCCAAAAGCAGATCCTCGACCTACTGCGCGACCTCAACCGCACCGAGAACATGGCGGTGCTTTTTATCAGCCATGATTTGGGTGTCGTTACGAGCATCTGCTCGCGCGTGCACGTCATGTATCTGGGCCAAATCGTAGAAGAGATCGACGCCTGCGGCCTTATGGAGCGTCCGAGCCACCCGTATGCCCAGGGGCTCATCGCGAGCATTCCGCCGCTCGAAGGCGAGCGCGTTGACACGCTGGCGGATATTCCGGGCACAGTGCCGCCGCTTACGGCAATACCCTGTGGATGCCGCTTTGCGCCTCGTTGCGCCCGGGCGGACGAGCGTTGCCGCGCGCAGGAGCCTCCGCTGTTTGTCGTGAATGCGTGCGACCGGTCTAAATGCTGGCTTGTCGAGAAAGGGGAGTGCCATGGCTGTTGATAGCGAAGCCCTGCTTAGGGTCTCACATCTGACTAAAACGTTTCCCATGCCGGGCTCAGGTTTTAAGCGTCAGGCCTTTACCGCCGTGGACGATCTGTCGTTTGAGATCGCACCGGGCGAGGTCTATGGCCTGGTTGGCGAATCTGGATCGGGCAAGTCGACGACTGGACGCCTGATCTGTGGTCTCGAGCGTGCGGATTCCGGCTCGATTGTCTATCGCGGGCACGACCTCGCCACGATGTCGGAGCGCGAACGCAAGCCGTTTCGCCGCGAAATCCAGCTGGTATTCCAGGATAGCTCTACGGCTTTTGACCCACGTAACCGTGTCGGCCGCATTTTGGAGGAGCCGCTGATTATCGCCGGCGTGCGCGATGCGGATGAGCGCCATGAGCGCGCGTTCTCGGCCCTGGCCTCGGTCGGTCTTCTGGCAGAGCATTATGACCGCTATCCGCACGACCTTTCGGGGGGACAGCGCCAGCGACTCAATCTGGCACGGGCGCTTATTTGCGAGCCGCGCCTTGTGGTATGCGACGAGCCGGTCTCGGCGCTTGACGTGTCCGTTCAGGCCCAAGTGCTCAACTTACTTCGCGACCTGCAGCGCGCGACGGGCGTGGCGCTGCTGTTTATCACGCACGATATGCGTGTGGTTCGGCATATGTCCGACCGGATTGGCGTGCTCTACCACGGTCGTCTTGTCGAGGAAGGCGCGGCCGAGGACGTGATCGCGCACCCGAGCGATCCGTATACGCAGGAGCTTATCGACGCCATTCCCTAGAGGATGCTTCCTTTTGGGTATGGCGTGGGTTTGTTGTTTAATTGTCGGTATATCGGTGCAAGAGAGGGGAACTACTATGGTCGATATCGAGGAGCAGCCGTTGCCGTCCACGTTTGAGGAGTTCAACGAGCAGCGCAAGGCGGCGTTTATTCGCGTCAAGGATTACAAGCAGGCCGGTAATCGCCTGATCGGTTTTCTGTGCAGCTACACGCCGCTCGAGATTATCGATGCCGCGGGGGCCGCAAGTGTCGCTCTGTGCGGTACGTCCGATGAGGTGATTCCCGAGGCCGAGAAAGTGCTGCCGGCAAACCTGTGCCCGCTCATCAAGTCGACGTACGGTTTTGCCTATTCGCAAAAGTGCCCGTTTACGTACTTTAGCGACATGATCATCGGAGAGACCACCTGCGACGGCAAGAAGAAGATGTACGAGCTACTCAACGAGCTCAAGCGCACGCACATTCTGCATCTTCCGCAGGGTCGCGATCGCACCTACGAGCGCGAGGGCTGGTACGAGGAGTGCCGTCTGCTCAAGGAGGAGCTCGAGGGCTTCTACGGCATCACGATTACCGACGATGACCTGCGCGCTGCCGTCCGTCGTCGCAACCGCTTGCGTGCGGCCCAGCTCGACATGTTTGCGCTGCAGGCCAACCAGCCGGCGGCCATGAGCGGCGTCGACCTAATGAGTACCATGTTTGCCGGTACGTTCAGCTTTGATATCGAGGCCTATACGCAGCAGCTGGAGCAAAAGGTTGCCAAGCTGCGCGAGGCCTACGAGACTGGCGAGCGCCCGGTCGCGGCGGATGCCAAGCGCATTCTGATCACCGGCTGCCCGGTGGGCGGCGTGATCAACAAGATCGGCCGTACTATCGAGTCCAACGGCGGTGTGGTCGTGTGCATGGACGACTGCTCGGGCGAGCGCACGGCGGCCATGATGATCGATCCGGAGGCTCCCGACATCCTGCGCGCCATCGCCGACCGCTACCTGGACATCAACTGCTCGGTCATGACGCCCAACGACGGCCGTATGGAAAATACGCTGGCCATGTGCGAGAAGTATCACGTCGATGGCGTAGTGGAGAACGTGCTCCAGGCGTGCCACACCTTTAACGTGGAGAGTGCCCGCATGCAGGAAGCCGTCGAGGGTGCGGGCATTCCGTACATGAAGATCGAGACCGACTACAGCAACGGCGACATGGGCCAGATCGAGACTCGCATCGCCGCCTTCATCGAAACCCTCTAGCTTCCTCAGGCACCGGATCTTGCCCCTCAAACCGTCGCTTGCGTACCAAAGTACGCTGCGCTCCTCTTTCGGGGCAACCTCCGGCACCTGAGAAACCTAGAGCTAAGGCGCCTGAACGCGCCGCTACCTTTGATGTTTAGATTGGGAGAGAGCCATGATAGGGATCGGGATCGATATTGGGTCTACGGCGGCTAAGGCTGCTGTGGTCGACGGGGAGGGTTCGGTGGCGTGGACGTGCGTGCAGCCAACCGGGTTCTCCTCGGTCGATGCTTCCGAGCGGCTGCGCGAGGCACTGGCAGCGGCTGGCTACGACGTGGCTGCCGACGACGTACGCGTGATCGCGACTGGCTACGGCCGTGTCGCCGTGCCCTATGCGCACAAGGTCGTGACCGAGATTACCTGCCACGGCACCGGTGCCGTGCGCCTGTTTGGCGACCACGGCACGGTGATTGACGTGGGCGGTCAGGACACCAAGGTCATCCAACTTAAGGGTGGCCGCGTGGCCAAGTTCGCCATGAACGACAAGTGCGCCGCCGGCACGGGGCGCTTTTTGGAGATCATGGCCGACCGCCTGGGCATTTCCCAGCAGCAGATGGCCGACCTGGCGCGTTCCGGCGAGCCCACCAAGATCAGCAGCATGTGCACGGTGTTTGCCGAAAGCGAGGTTATCAGCCTGATCGGTCGCGGTGAGCCGCGTGAGAACATTGCGCGTGGCGTGATCGACAGCGTGGTCTCGCGCGTGGCGACCATGGCCGGGCAGGCCGCGGGCGCCCCGTACTACCTGACCGGTGGCCTGTGCGAGAACGCCTATGTCGTGGAGCGGCTGGGCGCGTTGTTGGGCTCGCCGGTGACCACGTCGCCCCAAGCCCGTTATGCCGGTGCCATCGGCGCGGCTGTCCGCGCCGCCGCCTTGGCCTAGGGGTGTACCGCGACATGCGCATCCTCAATATCACGGCACAAAAACCAGATAGCACCGGCAGCGGCACCTACCTTGCCGCGCTCGTGCGCGAGCAGATCGAGACGGGGCATCGCGCCGCCGTGCTTTGCGGCGCGGCACCGGGTGATACCCAAGGCGAACTGGACCGGCGTGCTGCCGTGTTTGCCGTACCGTTCGAGTCGCCCGAGCTGCCGTTCCCCATCTGCGGTATGTCCGATGTCATGCCCTATCCCTCCACACGCTATCGTGACCTGACGCCTTCGATGCTCAAGGCATTTGAGCGGGCATTTGCTGCTGCAATCGATCGGGCGGTGGCTGAGTTTCGGCCCGATCTGGTGCTCTGCCATCACCTGTATCTGGTAACCGCATTGGCGCGCGAGTGCGTCCGGGGCGTGCCGGTTGTTGCCGTGTGCCATTCGACCGACCTGCGCCAGCTGCGTTCGCATGCGCTCGAGCGCGATCGCATCGTACGTGCGGTTCGTCGGCTCGATGCCGTCTTTGCTCTCCATGCTGAGCAGGCTGAGCAGATTGGCCTGGTGTGCGGCGTCGATGCCGATCGCATCCACGTGATTGGAACGGGTTACGACCATCGCGTCTTCTGCCGTGACGCAAGCGTGGCGAGGCAGCCGGGATCGCTTGTGTACGTGGGCAAGATTTGCTTTAAAAAGGGCGTCGAGTCGCTGGTTCGAGCTGTGTCATTGCCGATTGACGATGGCGTCCGCTCATCTGGCTTGGTACTTGTGGGCGGCCGCGGTGACGATGTCGAGTACGCGCGTATCGAGCGCTTGACCGCGGCCTCGGATGTGCCGGTGACGCTGGCGGGGCGCCTGGATAGCGATGAACTCGTGCGTGCCTACCGCAGTTCCGACGTCTTTGTGCTGCCTTCGTTTTACGAGGGTCTGCCGCTCGTGACGATCGAGGCCCTCGCGTGCGGCTGCAAAGTTGTGGCGACCGATTTGCCCGGCGTTCGTCCCTGGATGGAGGCGATGCTTCCCGGCGCTCCCGTGACGTGGGTGGCGCCGCCGCGTATGACGGATGTCGACACGCCCGAGGCGGCCGACCTTCCGTTGTTTGAGCGCGCACTGGCAGATGCTATCGCGCAGGCGCTTGCGGATCCGCCTTCGACGTTCGAGCCGTCGGCGGTCTCTTGGGAAGCGTGCCTGGGGCGTATACTTAAAGTCGTTGATTTGTTGGAAGGGGGTTCGTATGGCTAAGGACACCATGAGGCTCACGTCCATGACGGCCGCGAGCGGTTGAGCCGCTAAGTTGGCTCCCGGAGCCCTCGCCCAGGTCCTGGGCGATTTACCCAATGTGCATAACGACAACTTGCTCGTGGGATTCGATACCTCCGACGATGCGAGCGTCTTTCGCGTTGGCGATAACTTA
>UMLL01011635.1_pt1 | contig 23784 bp, 40 predicted proteins | sample 1966591 | NCBI WGS metagenome assembly UMLL01 (sample SAMEA4836200, study PRJEB28245) | human gut metagenome | biome: gut microbiome; material: fecal sample | place: Denmark | collected 2008 | reverse complement strand
GCGGCTTCCCTCGCTCGCGCACGGGCCCCGTGGGGGTAAGTCGCTTCGCTCCAAAAGGAGTGTAAGTAAGTATTATTAAATTTCGACAGAAAGGAAAATATCATGTCGAAAAATGTTAATGATTTCATCTCTGCGAAAATTGCAGAGAATGAAGGCAAATCGATCACTGTTGCGAAACAGTGGTTCGAGCACGTCGTTGTTTATGACGTCGACAAAGTAACTGATACCTTAGAGGTAATCTATGTTGTCGACCCCGAGTCTGGTGAACTCGGAGAGATTCGGCATCCACTTAGTTGGATACTCTCAGATCCAGTGAATGTTGGAGATATCATCACTGGAGGCTGGAAAAGCGTCGAAGGCGGTAGAGCCCTCGAAGTTATTCCAGAGGGAACGTGGAGTGCATAACTCCACATAACGAGAGAGCTGGAGAAATCTGGCTCTCTCAATTAAATTTTTAAGACACGTTGTTTTAAATAGAAAAAACGACGTATAAGTACCGCCTGCGAACGAAAGGAAGAATCATGCTGTACTGTGGAATCTGGGTTGAAAATCAGAACGAGCTTAACGACCTAAAAGAAGAGGTCGAAGAAACGGCTAAGATCCTGAAAGGATTCTATCCGGAAGCTCAAGCCGATCGAATCGCGCATGATGTAGTTGGGTCACGTAGATATTGCTGCGACGGATGTCCAGTTGATGCCCGTATCTGCGGTTTCATCTGTGGTTAACGAAAGGAAAAACTATGTATGACGTTATCTATGACGTTTATGACGAAGATTATCTGACGGACTTTGTCAGCTGCGACAATTGTCCGCATCGTAAGCACTGTAAAGAACAGTGTGAAGATGCAATCAAACGAATAAAAGAAGGCAAGCCATCCCAGTATCATGGGACAACTTGCTAATATGGTAACCGAGAGGCTATGAGAAATCATGGCCTCTCATTAGTAGAAAGGATAACCATAATGAAAAAGGTTATCGCAATCATCAGCCTCATTATTGTCTGTATCTTGATGTGCTTGATTCCAGTGCATCGCTGGGCAGACTGCAAATACTGCGGAATCCCAGTAGAATTAGGTACGTTGCAAGCAGATAATCATTGGTCGGAAGACGGCCAAGTTATCTGTAACGACTGCTTTATTAGCGGTCATCATCGATAAAATGTTTCGCTTTGAGAGAGCTGCAATTATGTGGCTCTCTCTTTGGTTAGAAAGGAAAGAAAATGAACGATCGATTCTATATGAACATGAATAGCTTTAAAAACCTAGTTGGATTTGAGAAGTCAGAAGAAGGACAATACTTCTTCGCTTGGAAAAAGGACGTTAAGACAATCCAAGAAGCTTATGATTTCTTAGACGTCTGGATCGAAGACCTTGAACTTCCCCTTCAAGAGAAACTGATCTCTTGTTGGGATCAAGCCTATCGGTGTATAGGATGGGCAACAGCGGCCGAAGATTTATTGATTAGTCCAGAACTCAATATTAAATTCTATATCTCAATTAATGATCCTATGTCTGGAATAATTCATTGCTCGATGGAAGCAAAAGTAAAGACTGGCAAATAGAAAGGAAAGCAAAATGAAATTCGTTAATCTGACACAGCACGACCTGACCATCGTCTTTGAAAACGAAGACAATTTAGTCTTGCCTGCATCTGGAGAGGTGGCGCGAGTCACCTTCTCCACTCAGCAGGTGGATGAAGTAGATGGAATCCCCATCTACAAAACCATCTATGAACCGGAGGTCACCGGACTTCCGGAGCCTAAAGACGGAACCATCTTTATTGTCTCATCTTTAGCTGCTCAGACAGCTAAACGACATGATGTCTTAGCCCCAACGAAACTCATCAGAGGCAATGATGGACAAGTCATTGCAGCTGGTGGGTTCGCCACGTTCTGCTAGCGAAAGCTAAGAAGAGAGAGCTGCTATTTAAGTGGCTCTCTCTTTGGTTAGAAAGGAAAGAACAATGGACTATAAAATTTATCGAACGCCATGTAATGCGGCTGGATACATTGTCGATTCCAAAGAATATGGACGGTATGCTATCGAGGCATATTGTCCTCAACTTGAAGACTGTTGTTCGGATTGTCCTTGTGAAGATGAATGCGAATTCGCACTTGCCAAACCAAAGTCAGTAACATGTGTCAACGGCTGGGATGAAGCCGATAAACTATTAGATCAAGACGAGCTTAATGAAGCTTAGGAAGGAGAACTATGAGTTGCGATCCATCTGAATGGACATGTGCAAGATGCGGTAAGGCATGGCCCGATTCATATCACGAAAGTTATCCTCGCATTTTCTGGAAGGATAACAAAAAGCAGACAGGTGATGTCTGTGAAGAATGCCGTAATGAACTGGACAATCATCAACCAACATTCGCCTTCGGTGACTGGGTTATTTATGACCCAGGTTATAAGCAAGAGATAGGCAGAGTCACGGAAGACAAAGATAAGTTTGTTCATGTGTGCTACCACAAAGGATGCACTGCTGCCAGCACTCCTAAACAATATTTAAGGTACGCAACTAAAGAAGAAATCAAGGCTGCACCAAATGATATTGGATTCCATCGCTTTGATTTTTATTGTCCATCCGCAGTAGACTGTGACTTCTTTGGTAACTGCCAGGCTTGGTTAAATATGAACATCGATTAGAAAGGAAGAGAAAGTGAAAAAAGTGAAAACACAATGTAGTGGTGAATACGCTAAGACATTGAGACTTGCAGATCGTTACTGGTTCTGCGAGAACTGTAGGCTATGTGAACTCTCGTCCCAACTTCCTAATTGGGATGATAATGCTGGTCTGGATGAGATGACTCAGAGAATCAACAAGCTTTACCCATACAAGGTAAAGATCTGGGTTGGCGAACCTAATCGTCCAACTATTAAACAGTATTCAACCATCAAAGAAATGGTTGAAGATGTTTGCGGTATAGGTTATGTCGCAGGACTGAATGACTATGGAGTCAGAGTCCAAGTCTTTGAGTGAGGTGAGACACATGGAACAATGTCTTATCTGTGAATATAAAGATTCATGTTCTCAGCTTGAACCTTACTGTACTCCATGTGATGGAGACAGTGAAGAATGTCTAACTTGCAATTGCCTGAATGCAGGTTATGAACTTCGAGCAAAGGAGTTGAAACATGAAGCCTGATGACCCGAGGCATGGCACCATGACTGGCTATACCTCGGGCAAGTGTCGATGCTCTTTGTGTAAAGCCGCTGCTAAAGCTTATCGCAAAGAGTTTCGGCAAGATCATATGGAATCTGTCAGGCTTGCTGAGCAAGCTTATTATAAGCAGCATGCTCCAGCTTATATCAAAGCTACGAAAGCAAACCAAGCCAAGAGATTCAAGGAGCTTCAGGCAGATCCCAAAGACCCGCGGCACGGAACCATCACATCCTATAATGCTGGATGCAGATGCGACAAATGCATTGAAGCTGCAAAGAAACAACGAGCGAAATGGAGGGCGAAGGTACTAGAAGAAATGAAAACCAACAAGGATGACCCAAGGCATGGAACCTTGACTGGCTACACAGCAGGATGTCGATGCTTCAAGTGTCGGCTTACAAACTCGGAAAGAAGGAAAAAGAAATGATGGAACCTAAGCGCATCGAAGATAAAAGCGAGAAGCTCTACAACTTTGACTTCGAGAAGTTCGACAAGATGATGGATGATGCTATTGAAATCCTCTATCCAGAAGAAGTCGACGAGTGCAAGGGATATGTCATGCTTGCAGTAAAGAATGATGAGACATTCCCTATGGGAATCATCCTGTACAAGCCCCCCGAATCTGACATCGAGAAGGAAGCTTTAAAAGCTCACCTTCGTAAGTTCATCGAGACCCTCGATGAGTAACTTCAAGGTGGGCGACAGGATCCGCCTAAAGAAACGCCCAGGTATTTACTGGGAAGTAGTGCAGGAGCTTCCACTAACAGGTGAACTCCTAGTTCTCCGAAAGTATAACGTCGATAAGTTTATGTACCGATTGGTACCTGACGAGCCGACGATGTACACCAAAGAATAGGTTAGAAAGGAAAGAAGACATGGAAGAAATCAGGGTTACCATTGCACCAAGTATGCTCAACAACTGGTGCCAGATTGTTCGAGCTAGGTTGTCAGAGTTTCAAAGCCTAGTGAGAATCGGAAAGAAAGATCAGGCTTTGGAGTCATTGGCAGACATTGAGGATGCTCTGTCAACACTTGCTGTGCTGACTAAGGAGGTTGACAATGATTAATGAACAGCTTGTCAACGACATCCTTAACACCGTGCCAGCTGGTGCACGGTGCTGTTACACCGGGCAATCTATCCTAGCTTATGTTGACGACCCGACCTTTAGCTGGGATGAGGTGAACACGTGGGAGAACGAGACAGATTTGGATCTGTTCGCGTACTCTCCGCAGTCACAAGCAGCTCTCATCCAGGCGTTCTTGTCTGACGGATGGGAACCCGAGAATTCAATCGAGAAGTTCAAAGCTGATCGAGTGAGGTTCTGGGATCCAGGTAAGTACAACCTGCAAACGGTTAAGCTTATCAAAGATGGTTATCCCGAGCTCAACATCAGTTGGCGAAAGGGCTGTGAAGACTGTCTAGACGTCATCAAGGTATTCGATATGGATTACCTGATGGTCTCGATGGACGTGGACAAGAGAGTCTTCGCAGATCTAAGACCGAAGAACAAACGAGTTGCTCACGTCAATAGGTTGAACCCTCACTTCAATCCATATGATGCCGAGCCATCCTATTGGTATCGTCAGTTCGACCGCTGTCCGAAAGGTTGGAGTCGAGGTATCGACACTCGGCCAGTCGCAGAACAGTATATTGATTGGATCGAAACATCTCTGAAGATTGGAGATAAAGGAGCTGCATCCAAGACACGAGAGTATAAGAACCGTGCTATGATGGATGCTATAGCACCGCTGATTGAGCATGGTATGGAGCAGGAGGTAGCCGAGCTTATCTATAAGATGAGCTATGGGCAGAACTCCTCCTGGGAAGCAACCAAGCTCAAGCACACTGTAATGATTAACCGCATTAAGCAATGGCTTGATGCTGTTAATAAGGAAGAGAAGTAGAAAGAGAAAGGAACAAACCATGCAGTTCGTAAACAAGAAAGACATCGAGTTCAAGCGCGGATACTTTGTCGTGGATGGCAAGATTATGATGCCCTCGTCGGATGTCATCTCAGAAATAAACATCCTCTCTGAACTGAACGACGTTATAGATTTCATCAATGATAATCTTGATGAGATCAAAGCGGCATCGGAGAAGAAAGAGATGCCGAAGTTTGTACCTAAGGCCAGGGTCTCGATCAAGCAGACGCCTAATACGCCGACGCTTGATGAGTACGTTGATAAGATCTCGAACATCATGGATGAGATCGAGGCATCAACAATCTTCGCTAAGACGGATAAGATCGTCGAGAACTTCTTTGCTAATATTCTTGAGTTCGCTCACGAAGACGAAGTCTTGCTTACGGAGGATTTCAATCCTGCTCGTAAGATGAACATGAATCCGTTAAATATAAGCGACAAAGATATCCTTCATTTCATCAATGCAGCTATTGATGCGAAGGACTACATCGCAGCTGTTGCTCCACGTGTTGCCAATATGTTCCCTGAACTCTGGCACTAACTAGTTCAATTGAAGGAAGCCTGGCAAATAATGCTGGGCTTCCTTCTTCTACGGAAAGGAAAGAACAGATGAGAATGTTAGAGGCTCCGTTCGAGTTATCTCGAAGAGGTGTGACCTGGCCGAAGATTGTCCTCGTCGGTTCGACTGAGAGACCGCCTGAGGGAATCCCATATCTCAGATGGGATGATGGCTCAGACAAGATCTTAATCTTCAGGCTGATGCTGCCGATGCTTGAGAAGAAATTCGGTTTCTTCAAATGGCGCGACGTCTATGCAGAAATAGTAGGCGAGAGATATGAACCTGTTAAGCTCAACTACGATCCGCCGAAAGAAGATCATGGTAACAACTCTTACTATGAATCTACCGAAGGAACTTGCGATAAGACTCTTGAAGAACTAGCCATGGATACTGGTAGTTCTGTTGATATGGACTTGCTTCTCAAGATGAGGCTTGTGCCAAAGTTCTTCGGCGAGCTGGCAGATATCATCAAAGTGAATCTGACCAACAGCTATCAGTGGACTGATGGCTACAACAAAAAGCTCGGTATCTGCTGCGGATATCTCGATGAGAAACCGAGGAAAAGATCTTTGGTTATCCTCGATATCTCATCGAGTATTCCTGATGGCTTGAGTGCTGGCATGATGACTCTCATCAAGACCATCACCGATATCACTAATGCGGACTTGATTCTGACTGGAGGAATCTCCAAGTTCTATACGAACGAGGAAGTTCTGAAGATGGACATCAAAAAAGAACGAGAAGAGATTCCTCGTAGTAATGAATCCACATACTTCAGAAAGATTCTGAAAAAGAACAACATGGATTATGATGTTGTTATCTCGTTTGGAGATTCCGATAACCCTGGACCCATTAACCTTGAACAGAAGATCAATACGAAGCATCTCTACGATTTCTTCATCGGTGAGTACGATGTCTATGGTTATAAGTACACCAGTGGTACCGGCTATGCAAGATGGGTTACTAAGAACTGCCCGAGTGTTGAAGTCCATCGTTGCTACGACTGGGCAAAGCTGTTCAAGAAGCATTACTGTTATGAATAAAAGTAAGGCGAAAGGCACCAGAGCCGAAACTAATCTGGTAAAGTATCTTGAAAGTGCAGGGCTGGAAGCCTTTCGCCAAGCTCTGCACGGTAGCTTAGACCAGGGAGATGTTCTCCTCAGGATGTACGATGGTAACATCTGCACCGAGGAGATCGTCTTCGAAGTAAAAACAGGAAAGCAGACAGCTTCAATCAGTCGCAAGGTTAAAGAGGAATGGCTGAAGCAAACGCGAACCGAGATGCACAATGCTAAGGTTCGCAAAGCTTACCTAGTTATTGCGAAGTGGCAAACAAGTATCAATGATTGGGAAGTATGGAGTGCCGACGGGCATTCCTTCTGGTACCTCAACCACTTCGTGAACTATATCAAGACACATGGAAAGAAGGTTAGAAAAAGTGAGGAACATCAAAGCTTACCTGGACATCCTGGATCAGCATCGAGATGAGATGGCGCTCGCGTTGATGAGCGATCCAGGATTGTCCAAGACCTCGCAATGTAAACAATGGTGCGAGGAGCACGGACGGCAATACTTCGAGTTCATCACCAGTCAAAGGATGCCGTCTGAGATCTCGGGCATGGCTATGCCTGATGCAGACACGAAGCGTATGAAGATATACGACTTCGATTACTTGCTCGACATGAAGGACGGAGATGTCCTTGCATTTGACGAGTTCACTAATGGAAACATCATGACCCTTAATGCGTGCCTGACTCTGATTCAGGAACGCAACATGATGTCAGGTAGAAAACTTCCAAGCGTCCTCATCGTAGCCATGGGTAACCCTCAGGGCAAATGCGATATGCTTCCACAAACCAAACAGAGGTTCCTATGGCTTAACGTAAAGTTCGATGAGGAAGCTTGGTACGAATGGGTGAAGAAGGAACTCAATGTAGCTCCAACACAGAAGCTCATCGATATAATCAAGAGCACATATAAAAGTGGATTCGGAGTTCAAGACTACAACTATATGACAGCCAGAACAGTAACCAATCTATTGAAGTTGGCAAAGACAGTTGATAGATCTAATGCTATTTGGCACAACATGTATGGAGTAAGCTCAAGTCTTGTTGATGAATTGTATGCTTCGGTCAATAACAATCAGAACAACTCCGAAGATCTAGAGCTTCTAAAGTATGGTCTGTACATAATTATCCAATCACTTATTAATGAACCGAATACGAATTTCGATACTCTTAATAAAATGAAAGGATGGATACAAGAGTGTAAGACGATGTCTGACATTAAGAGTACATTGAAGAATATTGAGGAATCATCGAATCCACCTGATACGAAGACATTATTTATTGAGTGCATTAAGAGTGGTGCAACTGAGAACATAGCAGATATGAACAAGCTTGTAAAAGCTTTGACTCATATCTCGAAGTCGGGAGAATATAGCTTGTCCTCCATAGTTGAGCTTCGCTCTGCAATCAAGAACAGGGTGCCGAACGAAGGAACCCAGGAGCTGCTCAAAGATTGTCTCAATGGCGAATACAATGATATTGGCCTTAGGCTTTACGGCTATGTAACTACCAAAGGTATCTTGAATAAACCAGAGAAGCAAGAGGTGAGCGAAGATGCTTGATTGGAGAAACTTGTTCGCGTTCGGTGAATCTCCCTACTTCGCTATGTATCGATGCGGATTGAACGGGATTCCTCTGGATGATGTCCTCGATCATCTTCGTCAACTCAACATCCCTGTTCGAGAGAAGGACATACGAAACTACAACGATGGTTCGTTTAAACGTAGTTTCGTAAGACCTCAGTCGAACTTCAACCCAACTATCAGGAAGCCAACAGCAGCACAACAAGTGATGCAATCGAAGCTGTCTGATCTGAAAAAGCTTCCTGATGGTTGGAAGGGTACCGACAAGCGATGGTTCCCGTGCTCATGGGACAACAAGCCCATGATGAAATGGGGATACAGCAAGGATTATATTCCTAATCTGTATACCAGGGACGCAGCCATCGCCTTGTCGGACTGCGGTTACGTCGGACAGAACATGTATGCCCAGCCGTTCATTGTCATTGACATTGACGGTGAGGGACATGGTACGTTCGACGAGAGGACGATTGCATGGGGAGAGAAGTACAGGAACATCACTGAATGTTGGAGCCATCCATCGAAACCTGGAAGCTTCCACCTGTACTTCTCGACCCCGCACATCGTACCAATATCGCATTTCCCATATGCTCATATCGATCTTATGGGAAACCAAACGAACGCTGCTGTCTATACAAAAGTCAAACAGTCCAATGGTATCAATCGGTTGATGCTGACCGATGAGATATGGAATGACCTCAAGACATATGTACAAATGAGAAAGGAAGAGAGGAACAAATGAGCCTGTACGATTTCATCATGAGCCAAGGATTCTCAAAGGAAGACTGGGCAGAACTTGGCAAGGGCAACATTACAGACAAGGACATCATCGAAGCTATGCTGGCAGAAGGATACGAAGGGATCTCGGAATAATGGATTGGAACAAATACAAAGAGGAGATAGAAAACTATCCTGACTCGTTCACTGAAGGACGACGTAACGATGACTTGGTCAACTGGACCTTAGCTTACATTGCAACATACGACTATAACTGTACCATAAACCTACAAAGACCAGTTGATGACTTTGAGCAACTTATGCTCGGATTTCGAGATAAACAGATAGATGATCTGAACGATTACGATTGGAAATACAAGATTAAAAGAGTTGCAGACTACTATCTTGAAGAAGATCTCGAAACTCTCGAATCTTTACTCATCGATGTAAAGTACAATTAACGAACCCTATAGAAAGGAAAAGAAACATGGCACTCAATCCTGGACAAAGCTCTAACCGTAATGAACACAACTGGAACTATTCTCGACCCAATCAGCCTGGGTTCTCTACCGAACTGACTGGCACGGTAGTTGCCATTCAGGAAGTGCAGGCGATGAACTTCGGACAGCATGGTCCGACGACTCCGAAGTTCTGGCCGAACGGGAATCCGGTCTGGAATATCCGTATCACGCTTTGCGGACCGAGCGGCGGCTATCGAACCTTCACCTTCGCAGAAGCAGGTAAGGCGCAGCGTGAAGGTAAGAAGCCTTCGGTGCATATCGATCTGTTCAAGATCGCAGGCGGCGAGGATATGATGAACCTCATCGGCAAGACCATCAGAATCTCTACGGTGCAACCGCCTCAGGGATTCAGCTATGGCTCTGGTAATCCTCGACCCTGGACGGTAGAGGAAGTGCAAGCGGGACCGTATCAGTTGAGAGAGGAACTGCCTTCCTATCTCACCGTGCCCCAACTGCTCGCCGATGATGGTGCGCACGGCGGTGTCGTCGCTGCTCCCTCTGCCTCCACTGCCCCCGCGGTCTCCATGCCTAATCCGGTCATGCAGCCGCAGGTAGGATACTCACCTGCTCCTACGCAGGTTCAGTATCAGCAGACGTCGCAGCAGGTAAGCGTCAATGCTGCTGACATTCCTGTGGATACGGGATTCGCTCAGTCTCAACCTACGGGATATGCACCGCAGGTCGATCCGGGTACTCCGGTTCCAATGTCTGTCTATGATAATGACATCCCGTTCTAATCGGTAACTGCAAGTAACACGAAGGGCTCGGTCGATAATACGACTGGGCCCTTTTTTAGATTAAGGAGATAAGATTATGTGGAGACACGTGGTCGATAAAGAATGGATGATGGCTAGAACGCATTACCTGACAGCTTCTAGTATCAAGAACATCCTGCCTGTAACTGAGACAGGACGTAAAAGACCGCAAGCTCAGATAGAAGCGAACATGATGAAGGTTGCAGCTAATCTTATGACAACATCTATCTCAAATGAAGATTGCATCAGTACGGGTATGGCAGCTAGAGGTCACCTACTTGAGCCTATTGCTATAGAAGAGGCGAACAAAGCAGCAAACCTTGGCTTGTATCATTGGGATGACATTATCCTAGTTAAGGATATTCTTGGTTGGTCTCCTGATGCTATGTCGATTCCTCAAACAGAGAAGATAGCATTGTATGACATCAAGCTACATGGAGCTCCATGTCCATCAAGTATCGGCGAAGTGAAGAGTTATGGTATGGAGAAACATATTGCTTCTGTTTATACTGACAAGGAGGATTGTCCCGAACGATGGCAGCTTGCAGTAGGTATGGCTTTGCTCAAAAATTGCCAGCGTGCTAACCTCATATTCTTCAATCCTGATTCTACTATTAGACTTGCTATCAAAACCTATAGTAGAAAGGATCTCGAAGAGGAGATCCAAATGGTTGAAGAAGCAAAGACTTCCTTCAAGAAGTTCGTGAAAGATCTTCCTTATTTTGAAGAGAAGAATGATTTCTGTAAGGTGAACTCCGAGATGGATAAGAACTCAGATTATTATATGAACCTGCTCATGCAAGAAGAAAGAATGAACATTTAACTTTTAGGGTCGTCCTTATGGACGGCCCTATTTTTTTTCATGCTATAATAAACTACATGTTTACTACATGGTTAGTCGAAAGGTGGTAAAGGATGACAGCTTTGAAGAAGGAAGAGCTGGAGCGGATGGAGGAGCGTGCTGGCTTAGAGCCGGACGGGCTCACCTACCAGCAGAGGTGCAGCCGAATCACAGCGTACCTCAAAGGCGAGGATTGGGAACCTCAAAACAAGAAGCCAAAGAAAGCATTGGACAAAGACCCTCGACACCATCCGCTGTACGGAAAGAAGATCCTCATCACACCGATGATGGTGCCCGACGCGAAACGCAACATTGCTTACGACGAGCAGGTTGGTCATGACATCATCGTCCGCGAGACCAACGCAGGTGACCGCATCTACGGTGCACCCGAGGAAGTAGACCGCATGGTCGGAGACTATGAGATCCTACGAGAGGACACCTCGAAGCCTGTCTATGCTAAGACCACGTTCCCCAAGATTGGTACCGAGATCAGTTTCACGCCTGGTCTGCACAAGATGCCTGTACCTGTTGTCCTGGGCAACGATGGACAGACTGGTTACCTGTGGTCATTCCCGACTCAGCTTGTACAGGTAGAGGACACGATGATCCAACTGTTCGGACTGAAGACCCTTATCACCCAGCTTGCTCCTGAGCTGCTCCCTAAGTTCAGCGGCAAACCGATTATGAGCTATATCGATGGCGTGACCTTGGCTGCCTCGATTCCTTTGACTGACGCCGAATGGGAGAAGTGGCGTCGCCAGAAGCTTATCGATGAACGCGCTGGCATCTACTAATAAGCAGTTCGCAGCGTGGGTCGATGAGGAATGCAGGCACTTGGATCTTGTGGCTAGCTGGAACACCCTAGTCGAACAATATGATTCCTGTAGGTTCACCGATGGAATCACAGACCAGCAGAGATTGATGGAGTTCAAGCAAGTCATCAAGGAAACCAACAAGTTCCTGACCCGCATGAGGAACGCGCTTGGCAAGGTGGCCGATATTGATTCGGCAATCGAGGTGCTTATCAAGCAGTTCGATTCCAAGGACACCGAGAACATTGTCGAGCGTTGGCAGCTGCTATACAACATGCTGAAGCAAAGCTGGATTAGAACACACATCCAACAGTTGCAAGACATGAACGATCAGAGAGAGGAACAAGATGAATGGAATTGATGAAAAGCTGGATGCAAAGAAAGATGAAGCTCCTACGATTGATTCGTGGGAGGCGGCGTTTGCTGCGCTGGAACAAAGAAATAAGAAAGAACCTGAAGAGACTCCAGCCGGTCGAGACGGACAGCCTGATGCAGGAGAGCCCGGACAAGCAGAAGGTACCAGTGGAAGTGATGCCGAACCTGTGGCTGAAGGCCAGTCCGATGATGTACAGCTGGATGACACAGACACTGGAGGAAGCAGCGCTGCTGACGGAGCAGCTGGAGAAACAGTTTCAGAGTTTGATTACTCAGCTGAGGAAGTGAATGAAACTATCTCGTCCATCGAGTCGTCCATCGAAGACCAGGCTGTGAGCGATGTCGCTAATGCAATGAAGGCTTCTGGTAAGATCCGAGTCACCCGTGATGGCAAGCTCGGTGCATCCATCAACGACCCTGACATCTACACCAAGGACGAGGACGGTGTTCCTACCTACATCAATCCCGAAACTGGGCGTCCGTTCACAGGTGATAACCCACGTGCCCAGGCGAAGCAATGGGTCGATGATTACAATGCCGAGCTTGAGCAGGCTTTCAACAAGATCGCCAAGCAGCGAATCGATGAGCTCAAGAAGGAGAAGGAGCCTATCGTCTGTACGCTCAAGTTCGCTGAGACCTATAAGAAGCTCAACGATGTGCAGCGTGATATGCTAGACTCTCTCATCGAGGACTACGAGGTGAAGGACGAGGACGGCAATGCCATTGGCTATAGCTGCGACCTTGACAAGGCTTTGGCACAGGTCAACCGTCAGATCGCCAAGCTGACCGAACGAGGCAAGGCTCTCCATCCCAAGCAGGAGAAGCCTGCACCGACCGAGCCTGCTCTCGATATGCCTCAGTCCACAGGCTCAAGTGAGAACAAGCCTCCTCAGTTCAAGAGCCTGGAAGAAGCAATGGAATGGTCACAGAACCAGCAACTCAAGCAGAGGAAGGGTCGCTAATGGTTTTCAAAATCGAGCAAGTCTTCATTCAGACTGACAAGGGAATTAGGGAAGCTTACCGTATTAGGCCGGTAGAGAATCACAACGTCAAGTTGTTCGCCTCGAAGAAGGAAGCTTTGGATTACCTGAATGCTAGCATTGATCCGAACTATGAGCCAAAGGAACCAAGCTATGACAACTGAGAAGCAGCTCCGCTATAAGATTCAAGAGTCCGTAGGAGTCGATCGCGAGCGCAAGTTCCGAGTCTACATCGGTGAGACACTTATGGCAGATGGGCTTGTTATCGGCAACGAGAAATGGAAGCACATCACCGATTGTGCTACACGGCAGGAAGCCATCGACTATATAAATGAAATCAGAGAAGGAGATTAAGCTATGGCAAAGAACACTGAGGCACATCAGTTCGAGCCGGACGAAAATCCTAAGCCCGAGGTTGTAGTCAAGAAGAACACTGAGGCTACCATCAAGAAAATTTCCATTAAAAAGGATCTGGAGGCGCAGAAGAAGGCTGCTATTGAGAACCTCAAAAAGAAGCAGGAGGCTACCGAGAAGCAGTTCCTGGCCCGTGTGAACAACATGGCGTCCTCCTTCGAGACTGTCAACGGCTGGCTTGAGAGCAAGCGTCTACTCGCAGAGGTGCTTGAGCATACTAAGTACGGCAAGGAGATCGCGTTCGCGGACGCAGCAGACATCTCTCGCCGCACGGTCGATCTGCTTCATGGTATTGCAGAACGATTCGAGGCGATCGAAAGCGTTGAAGAGTACAAAGACTTCTTCGACTCTATGATCGATCATAAGTTCAATGAGCAGGACGAGACCACGATTATGGACATTGCCATGGAAGCAGTCATGCTCAACATTGCCCGCACTTTGGACGGGCAGCTTCAGGAAGCGTACCATTTCAATGAGGACGCCAAGGAAGCTATCGCCAAGCTCGACGAGCAGATTAGTAAAGCGGAGTAGCTATGGCTGAGGGACTCAAGGTCCCGATGTATTACGAGCCCAGGCCCTATCAGCGGGATGCCTGGGCTCGCCGCTTATCGGGACAATTCGATTACTATTTCAAAATCTGGGGACGACAGGAAGGCAAGGATACTGATGATATCCAGAAGGCGATGCACTTCTCGTGGGATCATCCTGGTACCCAGACTGCCTATGTCGGCCTGGATAACAAGTGGATCAGACGTAACATCTGGGACAAGTACCTTGATGGTCGTAAACACTGGGACAACTACCCAGCTGATATGCTGGACATCAAAGAGACCCAACAGCAGATTAAGTTCCTAAACAATCCAGAAGATAAAGCAGAAGCGCTCATCCAGTTCATCGGCTTTAAGGAATCCGAATCGCTTATCGGCTCATCCTATGAGTCGTTCTATGTATCGGAGCTGTCTCTCTACCGAAGAGGCGCCTTTGACTTCATCATGCCAATCTGGGAGAACAAAGCTGCGATGGGTCAGCCGTTGTCCGTCAACTTCAACTTCACGCCCCGTGGCATGAACAACGTGGCAGCAGACATGCTCCGAACCTATACGGGAGAGGACGATCCTGCTAAGTGGCCCGGTGCTCATGGCCGCGTCTACGTTGATGTTGTACGTGCAGATCAGGCTACGCTTGCAGATGGCTCGAAGCTCTGGTCTCCCGAGGCATTGGAGAACGTCAGGCAGCGCTACATCCGCGCTCACGGCAACGACAACATGTTCCGCCAGGAGTTCATGTGTGAGTTCCTCGCAGTGAATGCTGGCCTTGTCTACCCTGGCATCGAGGTACTGAGAGCCGAGGGACGCTTCACACCGCACAACCTGCGCACTGATAAGCCTGTGTATATGGCATGGGACATCTCCTCGAAGGACAAGCAGTCTGACTGGACGGCTGGCATCGTGTTCCAATATATCGACGGTAAGATGTTCATCTATGATTACTATGAGGACAACCGAAAGGCTGTGGTGGAATGTGTTCAGGAGCTTGCTAAGCGACCTTATTTCCACCTTATCAGGGCTGCCTGCCTTCCGTGGGACTCCGATCGCTCAGGCTCGCAGCACTCGCCTTTGGAGGAATGTCGTCAGATGTTCCCAAATATCCAATGGCGGAAGCTTGAGCGAACCTACGTTGCAGACGGGATCAACCGTGTCCGCAAGCTGCTGCCTAACATGGTCATCAACTCTGACAAATGCGACTGGGTGATGGAGTGCTTCGAGTCGTGGGAATACAAAGAGCTCAGTTCCGTCGACGACTGGGCAGCCACACCGAAGCATGACAGATACAGCCATATCATGGATGCCACAAGATATTGTGCCGAGATGATCGAGCAACTACCATATATACGTACCTCCGACGGTGGACCGAAAGAGATGCCGCTGAGGTACCCAGCATGGGGAGAGGAGCAAGACGACAAGTACAGCGGAGTTCCTGCATGGATGAGGCCGTCGAAGCTGGCGCAAAAGAAAAAGCCGAACCCAAGATCCGGCGCTCCGTCATATTCTCCTGATTGGTAAAATAAGAAAGCCCCCGGTTTCCCGAGGGCTTTTTTTGATAGATACGACGTTAGAACGTTCCATCGTTCAGTGCACGCTGCATTGCCTGCACGGTAATGGAGCCTGCATCGAGTTGGCCGTCTAGCACGGTAGCCCCAGAAGAGGACATGTAGTGGTCGATGAGCGCGTTGATCGTGTTCTTCCCACATAGCCCATCTTCCGTCACACCAAGCTGCTGCTGCATACGTCGGATGGTTGTGGAACCTTCACCGCTATAGTCATGCTGAAAGCTCGTACAAGCTGCGTGACGCCAAGAATCGTCTGCCCACTGAGAGGAGATCACGCCGTCCTTGTAGGGGCAATCGAAGTATTCCTGTAGACGAAGCGTAGTGTTATATCCCCAGTAGCCATCAACATCAAGCTGCGTAATAGACGTATCCTGATCATCGACAGAAGTATCGCTCTCAGACACATCCGGATCATCGACAGGAGTGTCACTCTCTTCAGAGTCGTAATACGGTCGTGCGACTCCGATGATGGTTCCATAGTTGCGGGCTCGGCGATAGACTCCGCCGCCATTTCCCTGGGATCCACCGCTGCCAGGGGAAGTGTTCCCCTCGATAGTCTGCATCCAACCTTCATCAGGATGATTTTCCTCGACGATGCCGATGTGGTCAGCCACGCCATCACCCTGCCAGTCGAACATCACAAGGTCGCCTGGCTGCGCATCTTCGTTGGCGACGAGCCTACCAGCATCCGAGTTAGCAGAAAGGATCCAAGGTACATAGGCGCCAGGGATTCCATCAGCAGTGACACCTGCCCAGTCCAGGCAGTAGCTGATAAACATTGCGCAGTAGGGAACTCCGGACTCACCAAAGTAGGAGTCGCCTACAAGCTCTGCATACCATCGCCCGAACACAGTACCAGGTTCGGGATCATCCCACCTACTGTACCCGATCCACTGTCGGGCGCAATACAGGACGTTCTTTACTGCTGACATACTCGGCCTCCTTCACCTCATGTTCATCATCGGGACCGTCGCCAGAGCCACGTCCTGCCTCGATGAACTCCTTCATGAGATCGCTTTCGCTTTTGTTCATTATTCCTCCTCAGTGTCTTCGAGCCCATCTTCTGGCTTGCCGCTCTTGAGCATCGCCATGATGGGGCTCAACACGGCCATAATCGCAGCGGTGACGACTGCCGCCCACTGCGGGTCCTTGATCACTCCAACGATCGCAAGAGGAACTGCGACGATGAGCGTAGCGATGATGCCCTGCACGATAGTGCGGACAAGGCGCATAGCCATGGAGTTATCGTTCAGAAACTTGTCAAGCATGTTCAACACCTCCTTCAGATCTGGTGGTTTACCAGCTGATCGACCTTTCCTTCGAGAATGAAAGTTCGTTCGATCACGTTGTTATGCTTATCAACCTTCGAGTCCAGATCATCCATCTTCGTCTCCAACTTCGTGAGACGGTTGGTAATCTGAGCGTAGAAGGTCAGTACCGCAGAGCCGGCTCCGACGACAGCCGACAACACAGCCGGTCCGAAAACAGCTACCAAATCCATCATGTTCATCCTTAAACTCTTGGTTTTCCTTACATGAAGATTATGACAGCTGATGCCGAGAAACGAAAGTTTACTTGACCTTCTTGAGATTAGGATTCTTTCGCTTAGCCTCTGGGCTTGCGTTCCTAGAAGCGTTTGCGACGATAGCAGCTGCCGCCTTCTTGGAATATTTTCCGCTCTTCTGCACGTTCTTAACTGCTTCTTTGAAACTCATAACGACTCCTGTCTTCCAAACGAGGTCGAGCGGACCGAAGCCCGCCCGGCGTTATGATTAAATTTTTGGATAAATAAGCGTACCAGACCACGATAGAAAACTAGAATACAAAGGTTCGATGAAGATTCTACCATCATCTTCTACTGTAGCGAAAGCTGAATCAATACGATTATCTCCATTAGCTAGAACGGTTCCGACTATTTTTGTAGAAGGACGAAAGTTAACGTCTGTTATTTGACCAACGAGAGTCTTGGAAGTAGTAGAAATAATGACTTCATTAAACATAACGAAAACGATACTGTTCTGCGCAACCGCTAACACGGATCCTTCACGTATTTGGGTAGGTGTTTCTACTGCTAGAATTTTTATATCTTGCTCTAGGGTGCAAAGTCCTTGTGGGCCTATCCCGATAGTTTCATAATCAACTGAAGGCATAAGCAAACCATGCTGAGCCTCAACTCTGAGACCAGAACCAATATTCAAGCTACCTGTTATTTTACTGCCACCATCAGCAAGAGACTCTACGGAAAGATTAAGCGGCGCAGTTCCCGTTGCTTGGATAGTTCTACCGCTCGCTGAACCAATCACACCATCCGCAATTTTATTTGCGGTGATTGCACCGTCGGCAATTTTATCTGTGGTGACTGCGCTTGACGCAAGCTTTGCTGCGGTGATCGCACTGTTCGCAATCTTGGCAGACGTGATGCCGCCATCCTTAAGATCGAAAGAACTGTGTTGGTCATACTGAAAAGTTGTGTTCTTAAAGTCAAGTGACATATTGGTGACTAGACTTGATAGATCTTCAGTCATTTGAATATGACCATCGGGCATATATGCGATAACAAGACCGTTTTGAAAAAGGTAGGTTGTCGTTCCATCTGTCCTACTACCGAGCATACCGGAGCCGAGTGCATCTCCCGGTGCCGTTCCGAAAAACATAACACCGTTATCATTTGCCGCTCCGGCCAATAAGGTGATTGAGAAGTTTTCTAGAAGCCCATTCGCAGTCGCAGTGCGACGTACGCCTGTTGTGATTATTTTCTTGACCTCTGCAAAAGTTTTGTTGCAACTGAATGCACTGGTATCAAAGTCCCATGTGAAAACTATGTCATCTTCTGCACTCAACACCCCATCGTCAGTAACGTTCAAGCCGTTGCCAACTTTTACACCGCCAAGCACGGTATTGGTCGCAGGAAGAAGAGAGTAGTCGACGATTCCCATACGCTTACGCGCCGCAGTTTGCTCCTCAGTAGTCCACGTCGCACCCTTTCCGTCGCACATAGCAGCTTTGACGGCGTAATCAAGAATCGAGTCGGCTGTAATGGCGTAGTGACTGGCGTTACGCATACTTACTTGAGACATTGAGGCACCAGTTACATTTATTCCTCTTTCAGTAATAAACAGACCGCCATAAGGGTCACACTTGACGACTCCTTGTTGCGTATTAGAGGCTGATGGTATATCCACCACTCCGTCTGTCGCGATGCTTTCGCCAGCTATGCGCACGTCTGTGACGACAGTGTCAGCTTTTGCGAGAAATTCATCATTAGCCCATCTTTTGAGCTTTTCATCGTATCGCTGCAATTGCGGTAGGTAAACAAGTTTGTCTGTATCAACCATTGCAAACTCCTATTTCGTAGGAAACATTTTGTCGATGTCTTCGCCGGTAGCGCGTTCGAGCAATGCTTGCTCAACATTAGTAATGCGCTCTTCGATGTTCGCGACGACGATGTTCACGTCGCGCGTGTATTCGATGCCCGTGTTTGGTGTGACTTCCGCGTCAGTCCACGCGTTGACGATGCTGTCTTGCGCCTTTGGCATCTCGATTTTGCCTAGCTGGTAGGTGACTGGGGTTGCGAGGGTCGTATAGATATACCCGCCAGCCTTAAGCGCCTCAGTCGGTTCTGCTGTCGCGCCAACTAGGATACTATTTTCCGACACACACATTCCCTGCGTTGGGAACATGTAATTGACGACGCTCGCAAACGCGGGTGCGAACGCGGAAGTGTCATTCTTCGTAGGCGTGTCTATAAAACTCCAATATTCATAACGCGCCATCCCGTTGGCTAGCGGAGTTATTTTACTAGGCGCAGGAAGGTTGGATACGTCCACATTCTGCACCCTAGCGATAAGGCTGACGTTGCCGTCCTTGTCCACCTCGATGGTGTCCGCCGTGCCGTCGGGGAGCTTGGCGAGGTAGGGATGCTCTGCGGGGAGGGTGAAAGCTCGAGACTGTGGGGAGTAAGGGGCATAGTCGCTTGCCGTGCCGCCGTATTCGACTACAGCTTTGAAGTCCGCGGGATACGTGATTTCGTTCGTTCCGTCGTCCCACTTGGCGGCGAACGTGAACACGACGTATTCGCCGCCCTCCTTCACCGAAAAGCTTACGGGGTCTCCCAGGCTGGTCTCTTTTAGATACCAGACGGCGCTTCTCGCATTGTTGATGTCTTCCACGCGTTTGTACCCAGCGATGCAGACAACCGACTTGTCGGGCGAGTTAAAGGCCTTTAGTGTATACGTCACGTTCGGCTTCAGCTTCTCAATGAAGCCGAAACCGTCGGACGAGCGTGGTCCCATGGTTAAAGGCAACACGACGCTGGGGTTGTCATAGGAGTATTTGTTAATAACGGCGATTCCGTTATTATAAGCAGCGGTATAAGTGGGGTACTTGTTGTCAAGAAGGTTCCGTCCCGTCACCTTGACGACGGGGTTCTCAACCACCTCAATCGGCACCGGATTGTCAGGGGAAGGCGTGCCATCCTGCTTGCAAGCTCCCTCGACCGTGATTTTGCGCAGGGATGCGCCTGCGAAAGCGTCCTCCACGTGCACGACCGTGCCAGTCTCGCTCCTGACGAGGATGTTCTCGGCCGCTGGGTACAGCTTCGCCTCGGTGGCCTTAACCTCGGCGATAGCGGCCTGCGCGTCTTTGGTGGCCTTATCAGCCTTTGCCGCCGCATCTGTTGCCGGTCGCTGGAGCTCATCTATTTGGTCTTGCGTGAAGTCGTCGTAGGTGAACGGGTCGCCCTTGTCGCCCTTGACTCCCTGCGGGCCGACGTCGCCGCGAGGCCCCTGAATGCCCTGCGGGCCGACATCGCCGCGAGGCCCCTGAACGCCCTGCGGACCGGTCATGCCCTTGTCGCCCTTCTCGCCTTTGGCAACGAAGCCAGAGTCCTTGCCATTGATGATCCAGGTGCCGTTCTCGGACAGTCCAATGTCGGAAGACGGGACGAATGTTCTGGCAGTCCAAACAACGGTTCCGTTCTCGACAGCCTCAATCGTGCCGAAGCTCACTCCGATCGAGTAGCCGTCCTGCTTCTCCGCCCAGTATGGACAGAAGATGATGTCGTTTACTCGCGGGATAGGCTTGCCATTCCAGTCATGCTCACCGTAGATAAGCAGGTGATCGATCGTGGTTCGGAACGTTGTATCGCCCAGGTTTGCAAGCTTGAACCACATTCCACTGTTTTCGTTTTCCGAAGTGCTGTTCAGATGGATTGGGTCCTCAAGGCAATAGATAAGCGAACCTTGAGCACCCGACGGAATATCGACCGTGTACTCGCTGACATCGGTTCCACGTCGCATGGAGAACGTAATAGGATAGTTCTCACCTGCGATGGGAGTATGCTTCGGAGCGGTGACGCTCACGATAGCAGGTGCCAAGTTGGGAGACTGAAACACCTGCTCGCCTGTCTCGTCGTTTACAAGAGAGAAGATAAATTCGGTGTCAGTATCTTTCAGCAGCTTTGCCGTGATACCAGCTCCCTTAGGTCCTCGACCGATGGAGGAAATAAGGGGGAGCTGGTCATCGCAGGAAAAGCTGTTCATGTAGGGGTCGCGATAATGTTTTGCATGACAATCATCGCGAAACCAATACGGAGCTGGATGAGTTCCGCTATGGGGTTCATAAGGGTACATAAAGTTCCTCCTATTCTTGTCCGACAATCGGAGAACGCTTCCAACCACTGTCGTAATAATGTCCGGTGTTTCTATCGTTATGGTACGGATCGTTTTTACGATCCTTCCAAGAACCTCCGCTTACGGCTTGCTTGGCTCCACCAGGACGGTTGCAGCTAAGCCATACGCCGCCTTGGCTTTTTGCCCAGGGGAAGTACGACCAGTCGAAATCAGTTGCAGCGAACCCTTCGAGATCGCGAACGCGGTTGTGAAGGAGCTCATCGAATCCTGCTCCAAACCAACGGTCGCCGATATATACGATCGGAAAATCTTTGAGGTTATGATCAGCGTCCCACATATCGTCGGTAATCGGTATCGTGCGCGTGCTGCTTCCGTCTACTTTACCGCAATCGCCTCTATCGCTCGCCCATCCTGCCCAGATCAGGTTATCGAAGAACATCGGAAAATCTAATCCGAACTGATTTTTTGCAAAGTCCCATGTTTCTGGAGGATCATTTGGACGAGTTTTATGACCGGTTTCTCCGATAGCCCACGAATATGCCACCATGTTGACGTATCCGTTGCCATAATCCGTACGCGATCCCTTATTAGCCCAACTGTTATGGATGATGACTGAGCAGTCTATTGCAGTAAGATCATCTCTCAATGACATAGTAAGTGTAGCGTTCGCTCCAATATCAGCCCAGTGGTCAAACTCCTCTGACCAGCTTACGTCTCTTGTTTGAATGATAGCCATTAGAGGGTCCTTACATCGCCATCGTGCACACCAACGTGCGTCTTGATGTACTTCGTGCCGCTTTCGTCTCCAAGAAGGTTGATGTTGCCGGTCGGAATCATCGCATCATTAGAACCACTCGGCCACACAAGTTTGCCGTTATCGAGGGTAGGACCTCCATAGATATGAGCGATGAGCTGCCTTATGAGGTCATCGTACTTGTTCTCGATGTTCGTCACCGCTTGGCTGATTTTTCCATCGATGTAGGCTTTGACGCTGCCTTCCCCGCCGAAGTCGTCTGTCCAGTTATGGTCGGCGCCTTCGAAGAAGCCTAGGTCTTTGTGCATATGCTTTAACATCCAGTCAGTATAGCTGGAAGCATCGATCCCATCGGGGAACCTGGTCATTTCGCCTTTGTCAAGAATCTTGTAGATGATGTCTGTCTTCGACATACCCATGAAGTCAGCGAGATCCTGGAAATCGGGAACGTCGATCGTTCCCCCCATATCACCGTTGCCACGGCCGAACACGAGAGTAGCAGACCAACCTTCACCAGCCTTGGGAGCGTTGAACTGATCGCGCGTAGTACGCTCACCATCGGGTCCCATAGGATACCAGAGACGCTCATGGTGGCTATTGCCCGTAGCTTTATCGAATCCATCAGGAGTTGGTTCGTAGTTCCATTCACCTTCATGGACGGTCTTCACCATCAAGGTTGCAATGCCAGACCCAACAACATGGTCGGGATCTGCATCAGGCTGCCCTGCCGAATCAAGAGTCCAAATATAGGGAATGGCAGGAGTCGTCCACGACCACTCGCATCGACCAGGTCTGCGGTAAATGAAGGTGATGGTAAACGTCCTAGGGATAGTATGAGGTCGGAGGTTGTACTGATAGCTCAGCTCGCCTCCGTTGATGTTCTCAGACTTCCATTCAGAAGTGTACTCACCAGTTAGCGGATCGTAGAGGAATCCCTCGAGATAGGTTTCGGTGCAGGTGTCAGGGTCGGAAATCTTAACCTTGCTACTGAACCCTTGAGGACCTCGCCCAACTGTCGAGATCATTGGGAGCTGATCATCACAATCTGGAGCAGCTCGATCAATCGGATGACGGTGATGGTATTCTTCACAGTTGAGCTCGTGGGGATCGTGCCCTGCGTGCTCAGGTGGATATTGACAGTTCATATTGCCCTCCTATGGCTTCCATGGGTCGTCTTCGTTGTAAACGATAATCGTTCCAGCAGCAACTATTGAAGATAGCATACCATCTGCTGAGGAATACCGCACCGAGAACGGAAGGTCCATAGCCCGCTTAAGCTCTTTTGTTAGCTTCGGCTTGACCTCGATGAACATCTTCCAATCATCATCGGGTTTCTTGCTAACAAGAACATCGATGTTATCGTGCTGATCCGATAACTCAAGAGGCCAGCTGCTGTAATCAAGTAGCACCTCGATGTAATCCCATTGCTCTTGATTAAGAGGGACCTTGTAGATGTAGCCTGCGTCCCATGCGGTTCTCTCATAACCAAGCTCGCCTGCAACGATAGGGCCATACTCCTGCCACGAGACCGCCATGAGCGAGGAAGGCTTCTCGGAATACAGCATCGAGACAATCGTCGTT
>UMLL01064356.1_pt1 | contig 23830 bp, 18 predicted proteins | sample 1966591 | NCBI WGS metagenome assembly UMLL01 (sample SAMEA4836200, study PRJEB28245) | human gut metagenome | biome: gut microbiome; material: fecal sample | place: Denmark | collected 2008 | reverse complement strand
TGACCGGCAGGAGGACAGATACGGGGACAAGCGCTTCGGCAGGCGCTCCGACGAACGCGACACTGCCGACGGCGCCTTCCGCGACCGCCGCAACGGCAACGACCGCCAGCCCCGCCGTGACGACCGGCGCGGGGCCCCGGAACGACCGGCCCATCCTCAGGACCGGCGTCCCGGACGGTATGAAGACGACCGCCGTCCTGACAGAAACGACGATCCCCGTGCCTTCCCCCGGAACGACCGCAGATCCGATGGTCGCCGCCCTGATCAGCGCTCTGACCGGCGCTCCGGAGACAAACGTCAGGGAGATGCCCCCAGACGAGGCCGTGGCCGCGGGGAGGACTAGCCACCCTTCCTGCGAAGGGCCCGCAACGGGCAAACGTGTTTTCATACACATGTCCGCAAGCCTGCCGCACGGGCGTTCCGTCTGACCGGCAGCGGCCGCGCCGCAGCTGCCTGTGATCTGGCGGATGCCCATTAAACAAAAGATATGGGGAAGGGGTCCGAGCCCCTTCCCCTTTGTTTTGCCCGGCGCCCGATCCCGCCACCGGCAGCAGCACGGCACCTGCGGGCAAGCCCGGCAGGCTCTGCCGGAGGGCTTTTCCGGCGCTCTGTGACAAAAATCTTTTTCCGGGCCCGGAAAAATTTTTCTTTCCCCGCCTTTTTCTTTGCAGGTCAAGGCCCTGCGGGGATTTTTCCCCCGTGGGCCCTCCGCCGGTGACAAGAGCCGTTTTCTTCAAAAAACATCCTGATTTTATTGAATAAGATCAAAGCGGGCTTTTCTTCTCCACTGGAAGAGGCCCTTTATTTTCCCCAGGGGAACGCGTATAAAGGGCTTTCGCCGCGCGGTTCCAGACCGCCCAGCCTGTGAAGCCGATCGATCCAGCGTGCCGACTTTCCCCCAGCGGGAGGCCAGCCGCTTTTCTTTTTACCCAAAGGTCTGCCATGATCCCTCCCATGCCTCACGATCTGCCCGAGCCGCAGCTCAAGCCCAACACGGAAGTGGTGCTGCAGAAACGCTATCTGCACAAAAAAGCAGATGGCAGCACCGAGACGCCCCGTGACCTCTTCTGGCGTGTGGCCAGTGCCATCGCCGCTGAAGAAGCCAAATACGAGCGTTCCCCCTTCACCGCCGACGACCTGGCCCGCCAGTTCTACGACCTGATGACCAGCTGGCGCTTCCTGCCCAACTCCCCCACCCTGATGAACGCCGCCAGCGAGCTGGGCCAGCTCTCCGCCTGCTTCGTCCTGCCGGTGGGCGACTCCATCGAAGAGATCTTCGATGCCGTCAAGTTCGCCGCCATGATCCACAAGTCCGGCGGCGGCACGGGCTTCTCCTTCTCCCGCCTGCGCCCCAAGGCCAGCCGCGTGGGCTCCACCGGCGGCGTGGCTTCCGGCCCGGTCTCCTTCCTGCGCATCTTCAATACCGCCACGGAACAGATCAAGCAGGGCGGTACCCGGCGCGGCGCCAACATGGGCATCCTGCGCGTGGACCATCCCGACATCGTGGAATTCATCCGGGCCAAGGAAAAGGAAGGGGAGTTCAATAACTTCAACCTTTCCGTGGGCCTGACCGAAGCCTTCATGCAGGCCGTGGAGCGCGACGAGAACTACGAGCTGACCGATCCCCACACCGGCAAGGTCACCGGCAGCCTGCGCGCCCGCGAGATCTTCGACCTGCTGGTCTGCCGCGCCTGGCAGACGGGCGACCCCGGCATCGTCTTCCTGGACCGCATCAACCGCGACAACCCCACGCCCGCCCAGGGCGAGATCGAATCCACCAATCCCTGCGGCGAACAGCCCCTGCTGCCCTACGAGGCCTGCAACCTGGGCTCCATCAATCTGGCCTGCTTCTTCGTGCCCGGCCACGAGCATGACGAAGATCCCGCCGCGGCCGGTATCGACTGGGACGGCCTGAAGCAGGTGGTGCATCTGGCCGTGCGCTTCCTGGACAACGTCATCGACGCCTCGCGCTTCCCGCTGGAACGCATCGACGAGACCGTGCGCCGCAACCGCAAGATCGGCCTGGGCGTCATGGGCTTTGCCGACCTGCTCTTCCAGCTGGGCATCCCCTATGATTCCGAGGCGGGCATCGCCCTGGCCGAGCGCATCATGGGTTTCATCAATGCCGAAGGCCACGCCGCCTCGGCCCGTCTGGCCGAAGAGCGCGGGCCCTTCCCGGCCTATGCGGAATCCGTCTTCCCCCAGCGCGGCGAAGGCCCCTACCGCAATGCCACCGTCACCACCATCGCGCCCACGGGCACCCTGTCCATCATCGGCGGCTGCTCCTCGGGCGTGGAACCCCTGTTCGCCCTTTGCTTCACCCGCAACATCCTGGACGGCGAACGCCTGGTGGAAGTGAACCCCTATTTCGAGGCCGCCCTCAAGGAAGCCGGTCTGGGCACGCCCGAACTCATGGAGCAGGTGGTGGAAAAAGGCTCCATCCAGTCCCTGGATGCCCTGCCCGCCGCCATGCGCAAGGTCTTCGTCACGGCCATGGACATCGATCCCGTCTGGCACCTGCGCATGCAGGCCGCTTTCCAGCGCCATACGGACAATGCCGTGTCCAAGACCGTGAACCTGCCCCACAGCGCCACCGAACAGGACATCCACGACATCTACTGGCTGGCCTACAAGGAAGGCTGCAAGGGCGTCACCGTGTACCGTGACGGCTGCAAGAGCCTGCAGGTGCTGGCCACCGGCGAAGGCCAGAAAAAGATGGACGGCGAAGCCCCCGCACCTGCGGAAAAGCCCCGTCTGGGCGTGGTGCGCAAGCGTCCCGAAGTGGTGCAGGGCTTCACCCAGAAGATCCAGACCGGTCTGGGCGCCATGTACCTGACCGTCAACGAGATCGACGGCAAGCCCTTTGAGGTCTTCGCCACCATCGGCAAGTCCGGCCGTTCCATCACGGCCAAGGCCGAAGCCATCGGGCGTCTGGTGTCCCTGGCCCTGCGTTCCGGCGTGGAGGTGCGCGACATCGTGGCCCAGATCAAGGGCATCGGCGGCGAACATCCCGTGTTCCGCGGCAAGGGCCTGCTGCTCTCCATCCCGGACGCCATCGCCTGGGTGCTGGAACGCCGCTACCTCAAGGACGAGCATCTGGGCTCCGGTGTGGCCGACATCGAGGAACACCGCTGCCCCGAATGCGACGAGCCCCTGGTCTTCCAGGAAGGCTGCCTGATCTGCCCCGCCTGCGGCTTCTCCCGCTGCGGCTAGAACGATCCGTACGGAGGGGGCTGCCGGACGCCTCTGTCGCCCTGCGCGACAAGGCCTGCCGGTAGCCCCTTCTTTTCGCTGCCTGCCGTTTGCACGGCAAGGGCGGATGCCGCGCCGCACAGCCTGCATCCCCTGCCCACACGTGCCCGGCAGGTGCGCCCGCTACCGGAACAGGACAAGCGGAGACAGCCTCCGCCCGCCCCTTTGACCGCAGCCCGCGCCCGGCCTTCCGGGACGGTATCCCCAGTCTTACGGAGCTCCCATGAAATGGATCACCCACCAGACGGCGGGCGTCGGCGCCGCCCTGGCCCTGCACCTGCCGCTGGAAGGCGTGGTCGCCGCCTGTCTCGGCGCCATCCTGCCCGACAAGCTCGACCAGGCCATCGCCAAGCGCTCCCGCAACCCGCAGCGCACCTTCAACCAGATCCACCGCGGCACCACCCACTGGTTCGGCTGGTGGGTCGCCATCCTGCTGGTGGCCTGCAGCCATCTGGTGCCCCCGCACTGGCAGCCCGCCCTGCTGGGCATCGGTCTGGGCGGCATCAGCCATGTGGTGCTGGACATGCTGACCCCTTCGGGCATCCCCCTGCATCCCTTTTCCCGCAAGAACAAGCTCTCGTTCAAGGTCTGCTCCACGGGCAGCGTGGGCGAATATGTCTTTCTGGGCGTGATGCTCGTCCTGCTGGGCTTTTTGCTGGGCCCGGAAATGAAGGAGCTCATCCGTCACGTTCGCCAGCTGGGCATGCCCGTGCTGCATTTCTAGGTGTGGATAGAAGGGACGCGACTCTTTTTTCCTTCCTCTGTGCGGCGTATGCGCAACAAAAAAGCCTCCCATGACGGGAGGCTTTTTTGTTTGCTCTCGAGGGGCAACGTCCAGAGCGGCCGCTACTTCTTCACCGTCACCGGCTCGGTATCCACCGGCGTCTCGTTGATGGCCACCAGCGCGGCCGTGCGGGCATGGATGAGCGTGGTATCGAACAGGGGCACGGCGATGTTCTCCTGCTGTACCAGCATGCCGATCTCGGTGCAGCCCAGGATCACGCCCTGGGCGCCCCGGGCGGCCAGATCCCGGATGGCCCGCAAGAAGGTCTCGCGCGAGCTGTCCTTGATGACGCCCCGGCAAAGCTCCTCGAAGATCACGCGGTTGATCTCGGCCCGGTCGTCCGCTTCGGGCACCAGCACCTGCAGGCCGTTGGCTTCCAGGCGGCCGGTGTAGAAATCCTCTTCCATGGTGTAGCGGGTGCCCAGCAGGCCCACACGCTGCACGCCCGCCATGTGCAACTGCCGGGCCGTCACGTCGGCGATGTGCATCAGCGGGATGCCCACGGCGGCGGCGATCTTCGGGGCCACCTTGTGCATGGTGTTGGTGCAGATGACCAGAAAATCCGCCCCGCCCCGCTCCAGGGCCTGTGCGGCATCAGCCAGGATGCGGGCGCTCCTGTCCCAGTCCCCGGCCTGCTGGCAGCGTTCGATCTCGTCAAAGTCCACGCTGTAGAGCAGGCAGCGGGCCGAATGCAGACCGCCCAGGGTCTGGGCCGTCACCATGTTGATGATCTGATAATAGGTCAGCGTGCTTTCCCAGCTCATGCCGCCCAGAAGACCGATGGTTTTCATGTGGCTTCACCTCTGATGCTTCAATGATGCGCCGTCTGCCGGGCGTCCCTGCCCGGCACGATGCCCCGGACATGACGACGGGGCCCGCCTGTACGGCAAGGCCGTGCCTTCTGTGGTATCAGCGTTCCCGGCAGGGATGCCTCCGGGTGCCGGGCTAGATGTCCAGCTCCAGGCCCACGGGGCAGTGGTCCGAGCCGTAGACGTCGTCCTCGATCCAGGCGTCACGGATGTACGGTTTCAGCTCTTCCGAAACGAAGAAATAGTCGATACGCCAGCCCACGTTCTTCTCGCGGGCGCGCATCTTGTACGACCACCAGGAATAGCGGCCTTCCACGTCGCCGTGCACATGGCGGAAGGTGTCCACATAGCCCAGGGCCGTAAAACGGTCCAGAAAGGCGCGTTCTTCGGGCAAAAAGCCGGTGTTCTTCTCGTTCTGCTTGGGACGCGCCAGGTCGATGGCCTTGTGGGCGATGTTGAAGTCCCCGCAGACCACGATGGGCTTGCTTTTGCGGCATTCTTCCGCATAGGCCGTGAAGGCGTCGAAAAAGCCCATCTTGTAGGGCACGCGCTTGAAACGGCCGGGGATGGGCTTGCCGTTCTCGTCCAGTTCCTCGGCGCCGCCGTTGGGGAAATAGCCGTTGAAGAAGTGGAACTTTTCAAATTCCAGATGCAGGATGCGCCCTTCGCCCTGCCATTCCGGCTGGGGCAGTTCGCAGCGCACGGCCAGCGGTTTGATGCGGCTGAACACGGCCACGCCGGAATAGCCTTTTTTCACCACGCTAGACGCCCAGTGGGCCTCCCAGCCTTCGGGGTTGGCCACTTCGGGCTTGAGCTGCTCGGGCATGGCCTTGGTCTCCTGCAGGCCGATGACATCGCAGGTGTTTTCGGCGAACCAGCGCCATTCGGGTTTGGCGGACACGGCACGCAGGCCGTTGACGTTCCAGGATACGAGTCTGATGGACATAGGACCTCCGCCGCCAGCATAGCGGCAGGTGGTGCCGGCCGCAAGCGCGGCATTGCGAACGGACCGTTTTTCTGGCAAAATCGCCTGCGGCAATAATGCCAACATGAGCCAAGGAGAATCCGTATGGATATGCTTCCTATCCGCCGCGCCATCCTGAGCGTGACGGACAAAACCGGACTGGTGGAATTTGCCACCTTTCTGTCGCAGAACGGCGTGGAGCTGGTCTCCACCGGCGGGACCATGAAGGCCCTGCAGGCCGCCGGTCTGCCCGTGACGGCCGTCAGTGACGTCACCGGCTTCCCCGAGATCCTGGGCGGCCGCGTGAAGACGCTGCATCCCAAGATCCACGGGGGCATCCTTGCTAACAAGGACATCCCCGAGCACATGGCCACGCTGGAAGAAAAGGAGATCAAGCCTTTCGACCTGGTCTGCGTGAACCTGTACGACTTTGCCGGTGCCGTGGAGCGCAAGCTCTCGCTCGAACAGGCCGTGGAGGAAATCGACATCGGCGGTCCCTGCATGATCCGCGCCGCTGCCAAGAACTTCCACAGCATCCTGGTGCTGCCCGGAACCAAATGGTACGCCACCGCCATGCAGGAGATGAAGGAACACGACATGAAGGTCAGCCTGGACTTCCGTCAGGCCATGGCCTCGCGTGCGTTTGAAGCCACCTCGCGCTACGACGCCCTCATCACCTCCTACCTGCGTCCGGGGGCCTAGCCATTTCCAGGCTCGAAGGCAACCTGCAGGGGCTCAAGCCCAGCCAGTTGAAGGCCCTCAACCGGCTGACCACTCGACGTTTCCCGGCCACTGATGTCTATACCATCGACCAGGCCCGGGAACTGTCGCTGTTGTCGCGCGCCCTGGGGCGTCAACTGGGCATGCTCATCGACCGTAAAGGCCGCGTGGACATGGTACTGGTGGGCGAGGCAGGCGGGATCCTGATCCCGGAACTGCCCCGCGCCCGCTCCGGTGCCGACCGTCTGCGCGGCCTTCGTCTGCTCCACACCCACCTCACGCCCGACGGCCTCAGCCAGGAAGACCTCATGGACCTGCTCTTCCTGCGTCTGGACGCCATCATCGTGCTGACCGTCAATCCTGACGGCGACCCCGTGCAATGGCAGGAGGCCCATCTGCTGCCCACGCCCGTGGCCGGGCAGCCCTACCGTGTGGAGCAGCTCCGCCCCTGGGACCAGACCAGCGCCCATTTCGCCGCCACCGCCGAAGCTCTGGAAGAAGAACTGGCCCGCAGGAGCGACGACACGCGCGAGGCCTCGGACGCGCCCCGCGCCCTGCTGGTCTCCGTGGCGGCCCAGCCCCGCATCATCCAGGAGCGCAACCTCGACGAGCTGGCCGAGCTGGCCCGCACCGCCGGTCTGGCCGTGGCCGGGCGCATGGTGCAGCGCGTGGCCCAGGTCAATCCCAAGTTCATCCTGGGCAAGGGCAAGATGGCCGAGCTGGAAGTGCTGGCCCTGGAGGGCCGCGCCGGGACCCTGGTCTTCGACGGTGAGCTTTCTCCGGCCCAGCTCCACAACCTGGCCGACATCACCGAGCGCAAGGTGCTGGACCGTACCCAGCTCATCCTGGATATCTTTGCCCAGCATGCCGTGACCCGCGCGGGCAAGCTCCAGGTGGAACTGGCCCAGCTGCGCTATACCCAGCCCCGCCTTACGGGCAAGAACCGCGCCATGGACCGCCTTATGGGCGGCATCGGCGGACGCGGCCCCGGCGAGACCAAGCTGGAGACCGACCGTCGCCGCAGCCGCGAGCGCATGGCCCGCCTGCGCAAGGAACTGGACCAGCTGCGCCGCCAGCGGGCCTTCACCCGCTCCCGCCGCGCCCGTCGCGGCATCCCCATGGCCGCGCTGGTGGGCTACACCAACGCGGGCAAGTCCACCCTGCTCAACAACCTGACCCGCTCCGAAGTGCTGGCCGAGAACAAGCTCTTCGCCACCCTCGACCCCACCACCCGCCGACTGCGCTTCCCGGCCGAACGCGAGATCATCCTGGCCGACACCGTGGGCTTCATCCGCAACCTGCCCAAGGAGCTCATGGATGCCTTCCGCGCCACGCTGGAAGAGCTGGAGTCCGCCGACCTGCTGGTGCATGTGGCCGACGCCTCGCATCCCGACCTGCTGCAGCAGATCACCTCTGTGGAGACCATCCTCGAGGAGCTGGAGCTGCAGCATATGCCGCGCATCCTGCTGCTCAACAAGTGGGACCTGCTGGACGTGCCCGCCCGCGCCGAACTGGCCGATGCCTTCCCGCACGCCATCCCTGTCTCCGCCCGTACCGGCGACGGCCTCAAGCGCCTGCTGGAAGTGCTGGAGAACATGCTGCTCAGCACCCAGCAGAGCCAGCTGCTCATCCCCTTTGAAGAGGATGGGGCCGTGATCCAGTGAGCGGCAGGGCCCTGCCTCCACCTGTCCCATGCTCCCGGCAGCTGCCTCAATCTTTTTTGAGCAGGCGGCACAACGAAGAATAGGCGATCCCCAGCTGCTGGGCGGCCAGTCTTTTGTCTCCTCCGAATTTTGCCATCGTGCGCTGCAGCAGGGCCTCGCGGGCAGTATCAAGATACTGCTTGAGCGTTGGCTGCCGTTCTTCTTCCATCTCCTGGAGAGGGGGAAGAAGGCCGTCAGGGCCGGGAGCAGACGTCGGCGCCGCGGGCAGGGAGAGATCTTCCACACTATCCGCACTGTGTTCTTTCATGATGGCGGCCAGCAGAGCCGGATCAGGCGACCTGCCCCCCAGGAGCAGCAGGTAATTCTCCATGACCGCCAGCAATTCCCGCACGTTCCCCGGCCAGGAATGCCCCTGCAGACATTCGAGGATGGGCGGCGTCAGGTCTTTTTTGCTGCAATGGTACTTTTTCAGGACAGCATCGAGCAGCAGCGGGATGTCTTCCAGACGATGACGCAGGGGCGGTACCGTCAGCTTGAACGTCGACAGACGATAATACAAATCCATGCGGAAGCGCCCTTTCTGTACCAGGTGGAGAAGGGGCTTGTTCGATGCGCAGATGACCCGCACATCGACAGGATACATGCGATTGCCGCCGATGCGCAGGATCTCTCCTGTTTCGAGCACCCGCAGCAGACGCAGCTGGGTCTCCTCACTGATGTCACCGATCTCGTCCAGGAACAACGTCCCCTTGTGGGCCACCTCGAAAAGGCCGGCCTTGCCGCCTCGTTTGGCCCCCGTAAAGGCCCCCTCCTCATAGCCGAACAGCTCACTTTCTATGAGCTGGCACGGCACCGCCGAGATGTTCACGGCCACGAACGGCCTGTTCTTGCGCCTGCTGCCGGCATGCAGGGCATGGGCGGCCAGCTCTTTTCCGGAGCCCGTCTCCCCCTGGATGAAGATGTTCACGTCTGACGGTGCGTACTGACGCAATTTTTCCTTCATCTGCCGAATGGGCAGGCTCTGTCCTTTTATGTCGTCGATCGTCGTGCGCGCCGACAGGCCGCGTGAATAAAGCTCTTTGTTGATCTTGTTGCTGATGCTCTGCAGGGACGGGGTATCGCGGAACAGGCTCACGGCACACGGCGTATCGGAATAAAGGATGAGGGGATATGTCGTGGCGATGAATGCCTCGCCCTGCAGGTCGACGATCTTGTTCTCTTTCGGCGTCAGATCGTTCAGGGTGTCTATAAGGCCGAGCGGCTTGAAAAATTTGCTGAAAAAGGATTCGTCGGCCTGCGTGGGCACATTGAGGAACTGATAGGCCGCCTTGTTGGCGATGATGACATGCTGCTCCGAATCTATGCAGAGCACCCCCTCCTGCAGGTGTTCAAGGATCATCATCATGTTCCCGTTCCTGCGCTTTGCCTCACGCTGGGACTGCGCCAGGTGGCGTCCCCGCTTGAAGGCCAGCTGGATGCTGCGGTGTGAGGGCTTGATGATGAAGCCCCGCCCGCCGTACTCCTCCATGCAGGCCTTGCTGACGCCGCCGCCGATGAGCACCTTGAAGCCCTGCAGCACGCATTGCTGGATGGCCTGCCGCATCATGGCAGGGGAATCATAGATGGCGCACTGGACCTTGATGTTGAGGATCCTTTCCATCTCCACGGCGATGCTGTCGTGGAATTCATCCTGATACGAGGCAAGGATGATCCTGTCAGAATATTTTTCTGCGACCCGGAGGGCGCGCAGCACATCCATGTCGGAGCGCTCTATCTTCACGACGGAATGCGGCACGGAACGAAAGATCGTGTCCCCGGTCCCCCCGTGGCAAAGGATGACTTCATAGCCGTTCTCCAGGCATTCCCTCGCCTTCTGCGGGCCGGTCTCGAAATTGATCAGATCATAATGGATCTCGTCAGGGCAGCCCACCATGGCCTTTTTACATTCCTCAATGATTTCATAGGAATGCAATAAAACGGCAAAACGATATTTTTCCTGTTTCATACTACTTCCCCCACAAATTGGCGATTCTGTCCTTTTGGGTGCAAGAGGCAGGAGGCAGGCCATATCGGGCTGCTGACTTTGATTCTTAGAATTGAGCCTTTTTTCTTAAAAAAAATATATATTCTCACAAACAAGAACGTCAATTTACTTGAATCAATCTCAAAAATAAAATAAATTCATATAATTACTTAAAAGAACCCCCTCAACTCATCTTGGCACGCTTCCTGCTGTTTTGCATTCCAGCAAAGAACGGGCAAATCGCAGACGTTTTGTCCGACGCACATCAGGATTTTTCTCAAAAGGAGCCATGCATGAGCACTGTCACTGCCGGCATATCTGTCCACGACCTGCACAAGCGGTTGCACGAAAAAAACGAATTTGCCCTGCTGGACGTACGGGAGCAGGAAGAATTCTCCAGATCACATATCCTGCTGGCCTGCTGTGTCCCCCTCAGCCGTCTCGAGCTCAGCGTCGAAGCGCTCGTCCCCTGCAAAAAGACCGCCGTTTTTGTGATGGATGACGGCCGCTCGCAGGACCTTGACAGGAGCGCCCGTGCCGCCGCGGCCCTGACCGGGATGGGCTATCAGGATGTCAGTATCGTCACAGGCGGTCTGGAGGCCTGGGAAGCGGCCGGTTTCGTCACCGTCAACGGGGTCGGCGCCCTGAGCAAGGGCTTTGGCGAATACGTCGAAGAAGTCCAGCATACGCCCCGCCTCACTCCCGAAGAGATCAAGGCCCTGCTGGATGATCCTGACGAGCGCACCATCGTCATCGATGTCAGGCCGGTGAACGAATACCGCAACATGAACATCCCGGGGAGCACCAACCTTCCCGGATGCGAAGTCACCTACCGGCTGGCCGAAGTTGTCAAGGATCCCGACACGACCATCATCATCAATTGCGCCGGACGAACACGGAGCATCATCGGCACCCAGACGCTGATCAATGCCGGTGTCCCCAACCGGGTCGTGGCCCTCAAGGGCGGCACCATGAACTGGCAGCTGTCCGGCTTCGATCTGGAATACGGTTCCCCCAGGCCCGTCCCCCCCAGCACAGAAGAAGGAAGACGCGTGGCCGCACAGCGTATCCGCCAGGTGGCCGAGACCTACCATGTCCGTTTCGTGGAGCCCCGGACGGTCGCCGAATGGCAGGCCGATGCCGCAAACAGGACCCTGTATCTTTTCGACGTGCGCCAGCCTCAGGAATATGCGGCCGGGCACATCCCCGGTGCCGTCTCGGCCCAGGGCGGGCAGCTCGTCCAGGCAACGGACGAATATGCGGCGGTCCGCAACGGCCGGTATGTGCTGATGGACGATGACGAACTCAGAGCCATCATGACGGCCCACTGGCTGCAGCAGATGGGGCTGCCGGAAGTGTTCGTCCTCAGGGGCGGCATCGCCGCTGCTGCCGGCATCCTGGGCGGTCTGGCCGCGACGGAGGCAGACCACCGGGAAGAAGGTGTCGTTCCCGGCGGTATCGAGGCGGCAGAGGCTGCCCGCATGCTGGAGGACGAGCCCGGTATCCTGTGCCTCAACGTCGGCGCCAGCAACCGCCACCGCGAGCAGCATGTGCCGGCGGCCAAATGGGTGGTGCGTTCCTTCCTGCCGAGGGTCAGGGCCCAGTATCCGGACGCGGGACATATCCTGCTGACGGCTGATCAGGAAAAGCTGGCCGCCCTGGCGGCACAGGATGCGCAGAAGCTTTGGCCGGAAGCCCGTATAGACTTCATCCGCGGCGGCACGCCGGCCTGGATGCGGGCCGGTCTCCCCTTTGCCACCGGCATGCCCTGTGCCCTGTGCCCCGAAGACGACATCTGGTACCGCCCCTATACGGACATCCATGCCTCCAAAGCCTCCATGCAAGGCTATTTTGATTGGGAATTCGGTCTGGTTGAAAAGATCAACGCTGACGGATGCGTCGCCTTTGACGTCAAACAGCGCTGACTGCCGACCGAAAGCTGATTGAGGAGTGTGATTATGGAACAACTGCTTACCTATTTGCCCGATGTCCTCACATGGTCCAATCTGCTGGTCCTTGTCTGCGGCTCCATCGGCGGGCTTTTCTTCGGGGCCATGCCGGGGCTGAGCCCGACCATGGCTGTGGCCCTGCTGGTGCCCTTCACCTTTTACATGCCTCCTGTTCCCTCACTGCTGCTCCTGGGCGCCGTGTATACTTCCGCCGTGGCAGGCGGGTCCATCTCGGCCATCCTGCTGAGCATTCCGGGGGCCCCGGCCTCCATCGCCACCCTGCTTGACGGCTATCCCATGGCCAAGCAGGGACGTGCGCAGGAAGCCCTCTACACCACCTTTTTCTCGTCCCTTATCGGCGGGGTCGTGGGGGCGCTCGCCCTGATCTTCCTTACGCCTCCCATGTCCGAATTCGCCATGAAGTTCGGTCCGTCCGAGCTGTTCTGGACGACGGTCTTCGGCATCACCGTCATCGCCGGCCTTTCTTCCGGCGCCATGCTCAAGGGCCTTTTCGGCGGCGCACTGGGCCTGCTGCTGGCCTGTATCGGCGAAAGCAACGTGACCGGGGAAGGACGGTTCATCTTCCACGAATCCCTGACGTCCGGCATCGCCATCGTCCCGGCCCTCATCGGCCTTTTTGCCGTGCCCCAGGTGGTCGAGATGATGGAAGACTCCCATGTCATTTTCGAAAGGGTGAAAGTCCAGATCAAGGAAGGTCTGCTGGGCAAGGTCATCAAGAAGCATGTCCATTATCTGCGCACCCTGACCATCGGCAGCATCCTGGGCACCATCATCGGCGTCATCCCCGGAGCCGGAGCTCAGGTGGCGGGCCTGATGGCCTATGACCAGGTGAAGAAGATGGACAAGAATCCCGAACGCTTCGGTACCGGGGATCCTGAAGGGGTCTGCGCCAGCGAATGCGCCAACAACGCCACGGTCGCTCCCGCCTGCATCCCCCTGCTGACCCTTTCCATCCCCGGCAGTCCCACGGCAGCCGTCCTGCTGGGCGGCCTGCTGATCCAGGGCCTGCTCCCCGGACCGGAACTGTTCACGAAAAATGCCGACATCACCTATCCCTTCATCATCGGCATGTTCCTGGCCCAGTTCTTCATGTTCGGCTTCGGCATCCTGGCTTCGCGCTATACCCACGTCGTCAGCAACGTCCCCAACTACATGATGTTCGGTACGGTGATGATCCTGTGCGTCTTCGGCTCTTACTGTGTGCAGAACAGCTTTGACGACGTGCTCATCATGTTCAGCCTGGGTGCGCTCATGCTGCTTTTCAAGAAGCTGGGCATCCCCAGCGCGCCCATCGTCCTGGGCATCATCCTGGGTCCCCTGGCCGAAGAGAACTTCCTGCGGGGCAGGCTGATCGCCAACACCGACGTAGGCCTCTGGCAGTACTTTTTCAGCGGGACGCTGAATCAGGTCCTTATCGGCTTGTGCGTCCTGTCTCTGGCATATGCCATCTTCAGCGAGATCCGCTTTGCCCGCAGGGCCAAGGCCAGGCTCGCCAGCCAGCAAAAGGAGGCCGCCAATGCCTAGGGAATTCGCTGCCGCTGTGGTCATGACCCTCATCATCGCCTTTTTTGCCTTCCAGCTCGACGGCCCCCAGGACGAACAGTCCCTGCTGGTGCCCCGGTTCCTCCTGTACCTGATGGCAGCATGCAATCTCGGCCAGTATGTGCAGGCCTTCCTGCACCACAGGCAGAAGATCGACGCCATCATGACGCTGAAGGGCTATCCCCTCAAAAGGGTCGGGATCCTCTGCCTGCTGACCGTCCTGTATATCGGCGTCCTCGAGATCGCCGGGTTCTATCTGTCCTCGTTCGTCTATATGATCGTCGTTTCGCTCATCGCCCAACCCATGCAGGTCACGCCGGCGGGCGTCGGCAAGCGGATACTCGTCTCCTTCGCCTGCATCGGTTTCCTGTACCTTCTGTTCACCGTCGCCCTGACGGTCCAGATCCCCAAGGGATTCATGCCGTTTTAACGGCTAAGGCATACAGAGCTTCAATCTGCAACAAAGGAGTATGGTATGAACCGCTTTTTCCTCCGCATCCTCAGTGTGCTGGCGCTGCTGCTGCCCCTGACTGCAAACGCGGCCCCTGTCGATGAGTATCCCAACGGCCCCATCACGGCCGTCTGTACGTATTCCGTCGGCTCACAGACGGATGTGCAGGCCCGTATCTGTGCCATGCCTGCCGAAAAATACTTCGGCCAGCCCATCGTCATCCTCAACAAGGCCGGTGCCGGCGGCCTGACGGGCTGGAACTGGTTCATGGACCGCGGCAGCCGTGACGGCCTGACCATGACCGTCTACAACCTGCCCAACTTCATCGCTCAGTCCATCGTCAAGAAGAATGCCAAGTACAGCATCCGCACCCTTGAACCGCTGGCCAACTTTGCCGCTGACCCTGTCGTCCTGTTCGTGTCCAAGGATTCTCCCTTCAACAGCGTTTCCGACCTGGTGGAGTTTGCCAAAAAGAATCCCGGCAAGGTGACCCTGAACGGTTCGGGTCTGTTCGTCGGCCACCATATCGCCCTGCTGCTCCTGGCCAAGGAAGCCAACGTCAAGCTGACCTACGTGCCTGAAAAGGGCGGCTCCGACTCTCTGCAGTCCGTCATGGCGGGCAAGGTCATGGGCAGCTTCAACAACCTGTCCATCGCCATGCGCGCCCTGGACAAGATCAAGGTCCTGGGCATCGCCGACCTGCAGCGTCATGAATTCATCCCCGATGTGCCCACCTTCATCGAACAGGGCTACAAGACCCTGGATGACGCGACCACCAACTTCCGCGGTTACGCCCTGCCCGTGGGCGTGGACAAGGCCATCGTGGAAAAGGCCGCCCAGCAGGCCTACAAGATGTTCAACGATCCGCTCGTCATCGAGAACCTGAAGAAGACCGGCGTGCCGTACCGCATCCTGGACCGCCAGGCCATGCTCGACATCTTTGCGAAGCGCGAAGCGATCCTGAAGGATCTGCTCAAGCCTTTCGTTGAAGATTAAAACGGGTCGCCCCGGGGAAAAGCCCGGAGCACGGCTGCCGGGGAAAGAGCACTTCCCCGCAGGGCGGGCCCGGTCCTCCCCATGCCGGTCCTGCCCGCAGCCCTAACAAAAAAGGGACCGCTGCTGCCAGCGGTCCCTTTTGTATCATTGCAGAGTAGCGACGCTGAGATGCCTACAGCGTGACGGCCCCATCCCCCTTGGGAGCGGGCTTGGGAGCAGGCTTGGCTGCGGGCTGCTGCGCCTTGGCCGGAGCGGCGGACGCGGCCTTGGTCTGCGATCCCGCCTGGGCAAAGGCGCGGGCCATGTTCTCCATGACGGCCCGGCCCGCCACGCGCCAGGTCTCGCCCTGCTTCCGCAGAGCCAGCCAGGAGGTCATGCCGGCAGGCGTGGTCACGGAAGCCACGGCCGCATCGGGGCCCAGCTCCACGACCTTGGCGTTCCTGAGCGATTCCGGCACCCACGGGCAGTCGGGGCGCTCGGCCTTGCGGCAATGGGCCATGAGCTCACCGGTGGAGACACCGCGGGTCAGGCTCTTGCGGAGTTTGTCCTCCATGTTCAGGGCGCTGCCCAGCAGCTGGTCCATACCGCCCAGCCCCAGATCCTGGCCCAGGGAATCCAGCATGTTCAGGGCCTCGTTCTCATTGGTCATGTTCCGCGCCTCGTTGGCGGCGAACAGGGGCATGTCCATCTGGGCCAGGAAGGCCGCGCTGTCGTTCTTTTCCATGGCGTCGGCCATGGCGCCGAGCGGTTTTTCCGGGCCGGACGAAAGGCAGGACGCCAGCAGGCCGCAGGTCAGGGCGAGCGACGCCAGCAACAGGGATCTGCAATTTTTGCGCATAGGATCCTCCATGCAGGAAATGACTTTTGGGCGACATACAAGATAGCGCAGACGCCGGTGGTTGCCAAGCGTTCGCCCCGCCGCAATGGCCGGGAAACAGGGGCTTTTTTTCCGTCACGCCTTTTGCTAGCATCGCCGCCGGCTGACCGTGCCATCCCGGCCGGTCGGGATACGAAACCTTTGGCAACTGCTGTCCCGCTCCGTGGCGGACAGGCGGAGGCTGTATGAAAGTTATCATCATGTGCGGCGGCAAGGGCACCCGGCTGCGGGAAGAGACCGTCATCAAACCCAAGCCCATGGTCGAGATCGGCGGGCGGCCCGTACTCTGGCACATCATGAACATCTATGCCCGTTTCGGCTTCAAGGACTTCATCCTGCCCCTGGGCTATAAGGGCGAATACATCAAGCAGTATTTCCACGACTACAACATCCGCAACACGGATTTCACCGTGGACCTGCGCAGCGGCGCCATCACCCCCCATCCCCGCGAGATCGAGGACTGGCGCGTGACCCTGTGCGATACCGGCCAGGAGACCCTCAAGGGCGGCCGCCTGAAGCGCGTGGCCCGCTACATCGATACCGACCGCTTCATGGTCACCTATGGTGACGGCGTGGCCGACATCGACATCGACAAGCTCATCGACTTCCACATGAAGTCCGGCACCATCGGGACCTTCACCGGCGTGCGCATGCCCTCGCGTTTCGGCACCGTGCGCACCGACGAGAACGGCAAGATCCTGTCCTGGGAAGAGAAGCCCGTGCTCAACGAGTACATCAACTGCGGTTTCTTCGTCTTCAAGCGCGAGTTCCTGGACTATCTGGACGAAGACGAATCCTGCGATCTGGAAAAAGAGCCCCTGCAGCGCCTGGCCGCCGAAGGCCAGCTCTCCATGTACCCGCATCCCGGACAGTGGCAGTGCATGGACACTCTGCGCGACTCCATCAAGCTCAACGAGCTGTGGGACAGCGGCAAGGCCTTCTGGAAATAGATCCTCCCGGCGGGGCTGCGGCCCCGCCTTCCTTCCGGGCGCCGTCCGGCGACCCTCCCTTTTCCCGTCATGACGCCGGCGCGAACACGACCGGCAGGAGAAGACCATGTTTGCCAACTGCTATAAAGGCCGCCGTGTGTTCATCACCGGCCATACCGGTTTCAAGGGCTCCTGGCTGGCCGCGTGGCTGAGCCAGATGGGCGCCACCGTCTGCGGCTTTGCCGACTGCGTGCCCACCAGTCCGTCCCATTTCGAGGCCATGCATCTGGAACAGCACGTGCAGGACATGCGCGGCGACATCCGCGACCGTGATGCCGTGATCCGCGCCATGAAGGAATTCCGCCCCGATGTGGTCTTCCATCTGGCCGCCCAGGCCCTGGTGCGCAAATCGTACGAAGACGCGCCCCTGACCTTCGAAGCCAACATGCTGGGCACCCTCAACATGCTGGAGGCCGTGCGCCAGTGCCCCAGCGTGGAAGCCGCGGTCTTCATCACCTCGGACAAGTGCTACCGCAACGACGAGTGGGTCTGGGGCTACCGCGAGACCGACCATCTGGGCGGCGACGACCCCTACTCCGCTTCCAAGGGCTGCGCCGAGATCATCGCCCATTCCTATTTCAAGAGCTTTTTCAAGGACGGCCCGGCCTGCGCCACCGTGCGTGCCGGCAACGTCATCGGCGGCGGTGACTGGGCCGCCGACCGCATCGTGCCCGACTGCGCCCGCGCCTGGGCCGCCGGTCAGGCCGTGCAGATCCGCAGCCCCTGGGCCACCCGCCCCTGGCAGCTGGTGCTGGAGCCCCTGTCCGGCTATCTGTGGCTGGGCGCCCATCTGCTGGGCGCGCGCAAGGGGCCCTTCGAGACCCGCGGCGAGGCCTACAACTTCGGCCCTGCCGCCAACGTCAACAATACCGTGGCGGAAGTGGTGGAGGCCCTGGCCCTGCACTGGCCCGGCTTCCGCAGCGAGATGGACAAGGCCGGACAGGCGGGCATGAAGGAATGCACCCTGCTCAAGCTCTGCTGCGACAAGGCCCTGGCCCATCTGGGCTGGAAAGCCACCCTGACCTTTGAGGAGACCATCCGCTTCACCGCCGAATGGTACCATCGTTTCTATCGCGGCGACGGCGCCAAGCAGGGCTCCATGCTGGACTTCAGCCTGGGCCAGATCGCGGCCTATGTGAACGCCGCCGAACAGCGCGAGCAGCTCTGGACGAAATAAGGCCGCCCGCCCGGTTTTCCGGGCGGGTCCGCCGTCCAGAAAGGACATCCCCATGGAACGTTCCGAACATCCGTGCCCGGACATGGGCATCGACGGTGTCAGCTTCCAGCCCCTGAAGGTCATCACTACCCCCGGCGGCCCGGTGATGCACATGCTGCGACCCGACTCTCCCCTGCGCCCCCACGCCGAGACGGCGGACGGGGAACTGCATCTGGGCGAGGTCTATTTCTCCGAGGTCCTGCCCGGGGCCATCAAGGCCTGGAAACGCCACCGCCGCCAGACCCAGTACTACACCGTGCCCCACGGCCTGCTGAAACTCGTGCTCTATGACGCCCGCCCCGATTCGCCCACCTGCGGCGTGCTGCGGGAACTGTATCTGGGCCGCCCCGACCATTACGGCCTTTTGCGCATCCCCACGGGGGTCTGGTACGGCTTCACCGCCGCCACGGACGAACCGGCCCTGATCTGCAACTGCGCCGACCTGCCCCACGATCCCGAAGAAGGCGAACGCCTGCCCGCCGATACGAAGGACATCCCCTACAGCTGGTGACATACCAAATGCCGGGACTGCCTGCAGGCTCCGGTAAACGAAAAAGCAAGGGCAGACATGATATCCGCATCATGCCTGCCCTTTTTGACATCCAGGTCCTGTCCACGAAACAGCGGGATCACCCAAAGCCTCTCAAAGGGGATCCCTTAGAACGAATAGCCAAAATACAAGGTCACTCTCCATACATCCTGCTTTGCCATCGAGGCATTGCTGAAATATGTCTTGTCGCTGTCCTGCCATACATCATGGCTCATATTATTTATGATGTAGGCCAGTTCCAGTCCTATCTTCAGATTTTCATACATCTGATAATAGCTGTCCAAGTTGAACTCGATCAACGAATCTTCTGTTGTCAGATATATCCCTGCCTTGTTGGGGATCTGATCCACGCCATAATTCCAGGAATCCCGCGACGAGGCATACTTGGCCATCGAGGTGCTGTTGGTACCCCTCCAGTACGCCACTCTGAAGACATGGGTCAGGTCATCCACAAAGGAGATATCCCGGACCTGACATCCCAGCCCCCAAGTCCCCTGATAGTTTGTTCCGATATCGTTGAATCCCGTAGGATAAAAATTGGCGGACCCCATAAAGCTCGTGAATTTTGCCCAGGGAGCGATACTCGGCATGCGCTCCGATCCGTTCTTGAGCGTGCCATCGTCCCCGGATGCATACCAACCAAAAATCCCGGGGATGCCCCAGTCTGTCTTGTATTCGATCAGACCTTTCGCAAGCCAGCCTTCCCTGCGGGTGCTGGCCCGTTCTGTGCTGCTCCCCCGGACCGTCGTGGAGTAGCGTCCCATTTCCTCGACATAGCCGTAGTTGAAATCAAGTTCGATATTCCAGGGATCAAACGTACGGATACTCGTGGCCAGCCCCGCCCAGAACATGTTGCCGTACAATTTGTCCGTATCCCCTACGAGATCTGTCCCCGAGAACGGGTGCGAGCTCAAGGTATAATTGGGCATGCCGTCATTCCAGATTTTTTTTGCTTTTCCATTGCTGTCGACAGGAAAAGTATTTTTTCCGCGAATGCCGTACATGACCCACGGCGAGACCTCGATATCCTTCACGCGTATCGGTAGCACGAGGCCAAAAAGATCCATATTGTCCAGATAACACGCTGAACCGTTTTCCGTATAGTTATCGTTGAAAGGACGCACCCAAAAAGCTGTGGCCGAAAGTGCTTCGTTAAACTGATGGCTTGCGGCAATACCTGCCACGTCCAGCGTATCCATCACAAGACCGCCACCGGCCTTCTTCGGCAGACTCAGATTCAGGATCCCTGCGCGCAGCTTGATATCCGTATGGGGAAGCATCGCATCCAGATACGCCTGGCGGAGTTTTACCACGTTACCGTCAGCGCCCAGCGCGCCCCCGCTGCCATAGCTGCCCCACATCTGGTTCCCGATTTCAAAGAACAGGGTTCCGGAAAGGAATTCCGAGACTGCGGCATCCATCTGGAGGCGGATACGCTGACGGGCATGGAACTGGTCCTTTGCATCCGCATTCTTGCCGTCTTTCTTTTGGACGAGGTTGACCTCTCCACTGCTGATGGCGAATTGCCATTGTCCTTTTATTTTGAAGTCTACAGCATAAGCAATATCATGCATCAACAATATTGATATTGCTATAATGAAATATATTTTTCTCATAGCAAACCTGCTCTTTCTCTGTGTTAGATGTTTCATCAAGCACAGAAGTAGAAAGGTAAAACAATCGATGCATCGTGATATCAAGAAATGATCCCTGTCGGGATGGCAATAAAGAGCATGATGATGGTCACCAGCAGTATCCACGCAATGGAGATGACGCTTCCGGGGAGGAAAAGGTCATACATCTTGTAATATCCGGCAGGGAACGTGATCAGCGGAACCGGTCCCAACGGCAGGAGCAGGTTGGCAGAGACACTGAGCCCCATCGGGATCGTCAGCAAACCCGGATTGATGCCGTGCATGGTCGCGAACGTCGTCAATGTAGGCAGCAATACGGCGACGATGGCGGTATTTTCAGGAATGAGGAGATGGATGACGATAGTGAACAGGCAAATAGAGGCAATGATCAGTGACACAGGGAAATCGGCAATGCTGCTGAGGCAGGTATTGGCGATCCACATGGCGCCGCCCTTTTCCCAAATGATCATGCCCAGAGCAGACGAAGCACCCACGAGCATGAGGATGTCCCAGCCGATCTTCTGGTTGTCCTTGCTCCAGGAAACAAGGTCGATGCCCGGAATGAAGAACAGGGAAATACCCAGGACCGCGATGACCGGCAAAGGAATCCTGTGGATGCTGTCCGTCATCCACAAAACCATATTTATAATTAATATAATAAGATACATATACTCCTTCTTGGACAGGGCACCAAGGCTTTCATATTGCTCATGCACCTTTTCGATACCTACCAGAGTATCGATCTCAGGCGGATAGAACTTGAGAAGGATATAGCATGTGACCGGCGTCAGAAGGAGGACGATAGGCATCCCCATCATGGACCATTCAAAGAAGGAGATATGAATATTCGACGTGCTCTGGAGCAGGCTCAATGTCAGGACATTCATGGAACTCCCGGCTGGGGTTCCGGCGCCGCCGATCAGGCTTGCAAGCGGAAGCCCGAGCATGAGGACACGCCCAAGATTGCTTTTTCCAGGCTCGCAGCCGTTTTCCTGCAACAGCAGCAAGCCGACCGGGTACATCATGGCGATGGCCGGGATATCGGCAAGGAAAGAGGAGATAAGGGCTGTCGCCATCATCAGGTACAGGATAAGCTTGCGGGGATTTCCCTTGGACTTGATGCTGGTCCATAGAACGATTCTTTTGTTCAATCCCGAATTCTGAAATGCGATGGCATTACAAAACATGGCAAAGACAAAGAAAATGGGCGGCGTCGCAAAAAGCGACAGACTTTTCTTGAATGGAACGAGACCGACGACAACGGTAAGGCACGTAAAAAGGATGGACGATACGGCAATCGGCAGGAGCTTCATGCTCCATGTGATGACCGCACACAGCATAAGGGCTATCGCCTTTTGCCCCTCAGGGCTCAACCCTTCCGGCGTCGGGAGCATGGTCAGGATAAAATACAGACATATGGTGCCGAGTATATACAGTCCGCGCTTCAAGGAATCGGTCATGATATTTCCCCCCTTTATGCGACCGGCCCGAGTCATGTTGCATCAGGCCGGTCGCATTTATGCTAATGCCAGCGCTGTCTCCATTCCGTGATCACATGGCCGTTTTCCTGGCGTACCATAAGGAACTTATTGGCAAGCAACGGATTCGTGAAAGGAAAATCGGCACGCTGATGCATCCCCCGCGACTCCTTTCTTTCCAGGGCGCTATGCATCAGGATGCAGGCATTATCCATGAGGTCGAAGATCTCTATCGTCCGCATCAGCAGGTGCGAATTGGTGGCAAACAGTTCCTTCTCCGCATACGTCCGCAGATCAGCCAGATACTTGAGGCCGGCCTTCAAAAGGCTGGCAGACCGGACCCTGTGCGGACCAGCGGCAGCATAATCATTCATGATCTGCTGGAGAGCGAGGTTCGCTTCCTTCCAGTGTGCCCCATGATCCCGCTCCATGAACTGGCTGTAAAAGGCTACACGCTCCTGGACCCAGGGCGATTGTTCCATATCTGCAGCGATGTCGCGCTGGTTATGGGTGGCTGCATGTTCACCGGCGATCCAGCCGTAGACGGCAGCTCCGGCGATATCCCCTCTGAAATTGCCCACCATGTCACCGGCGGCATACAAGCCGGGGATGCTTGTTTCTGCATGTTCATCGATCTGCAGCCCCCTGCCGATGATATGAGGTTCATACTGCATGAACTCGACAGCATGCCGCGCAGGATCGATCCCCTTTTCATCCATATAATTCAAAAGACCAGTCAGACCTTCGCTGATCATCCCCTCACGCATGAACTCCAGATCTTCCCTGGACGTTTGCGAACAATCTATATAGGCAGGGCCGGATCCATCCATGAGGACGTCAGTATAGGCTGAATTCCAAACGTCACAGGTGATATCGCCCACCTCTCGCGTCGCCTTGTCCACAAAAGGACCAAGCAGATCGCCCGTAGGACGGCGGTACAGTCCGATCCAGGTCGACTTTCCGGCCCGGGCAAAGAACTTGGGGCCAGCATGTCTGTTGGGGAATTCCATATTGACCATGGTCGCCCCGATCCTCCAGGCCTGGGCCTGGGCCGCTCCTGTGCAGGCCGGGCAAAAGGCCGTATTGAACGGCCATCCCGGCGAACCGGCAGCAGGATACAAGCGATTGGCCGTTCCTGTGGACAGGATGACACGGGAGGCCTTGATCAGCGTGAAAGAAGGCTCCGGAGACGACGTATCCAGCGCGAGCACGCCTGCGATCCCCGCTTCATCCCGGATCAGGTCCACGGCAGGATGATAGTTCAGGATCTGCGCACCGGCCTTGATGGCCTGACGCGTAAGGAGTTCCTTCTGGTTGTGCCCGTCATACTTCAGCCAGATACGGGGACGTCCGGGATAGGCATGCCCCATGAACTCATAATCATCGCCAAAGGGCTTCATATTGATGCCCCATTGCTCCCACTTCTGCACAACTTCCAGCGTTCTGTTAAGGAAGACCAGCGAAAGCTTGGGATCATGGCACAGGCCCACAAGACTGTCGAGAAGCTCCTGAAGGATTACCGAGATGTCATTGCCATGCTTGGCAGGATAATAGCACAGGAAATGGTCGTTGCCGGTAGCGCCAGAACCGCTCCTCTTCGAGTTCGCTTTTTCCAGGACAAGTGTTTTCGCACCATTTTCAGCCGCAGCGATAGCAGCACAAAGACCAGCGATACCACCACCGACGACAACGACATCCGTATTGATTACCTTGTTTATTGAAATCATCTTGATCTCCCTATCGGTGCAACGTCGAGACGTCTGTATGCAGCAACATATAATTGATGGGGATGCGCAACGTTATCGCACCAGTCTTGCAGTCAAGCACACAGGCATTGCAATGCCAGCATTCTTCACCATAAATGATCTCAGGAACCTGCTTTGCTTCTTTCTGGTAAAATATTTGCATAGG